>OLZH01000671.1_pt1 | contig 11474 bp, 9 predicted proteins | sample 1673821 | NCBI WGS metagenome assembly OLZH01 (sample SAMEA103958128, study PRJEB25191) | human gut metagenome | reverse complement strand
TCGGCCAGCGATTTTCAATTCCGCTACGCGCCGGTGACCGTTGGTTCAGGGCGTGCTGCTTATAGAAGTTTTGGGATTTTCCAACCGTAACAGGTCGAAAGTTTTTTGTCTATTGGTAAATCTCCGTTCAGAGCCTTTGAATGTCCGTTCAAAGTCTTTGAACGGAGATTTTGTAGTAGTTTGACGATTTTTTTTCAATAGTGATATACGAAATTTGCGGTAAAAACGCAGCAAAATATCAGAATATTTGCTGTGTTTTTACCGCAAAATGTTTTTGGGAGTTATTAAGTCTTGTATTCCATATAGGCTTTTTGTCCTATATGGCAAGTCTTCGCAGTCTTTAGAAATCGAGGGTAACGCCCTTTTCGTCGATCTTCTTGTAGGTTTTGCTGTTTACACTCACGTTCTTCGAGTTCTTGGCATCGAAGGTATGAGTCTTTGCGGTTACCTTGATATTCTCGAGCTTCACGTTCTCAGTACGGTTGATCACGATGCCCTGTTCGGCATTGTTCACCTCCAAGTCCTTGATGCTGATGTTCTGAACAGGCATCTCGGGCAAACCGTTGAAGTAAGCAGCACGGCGGGCTGTACGGCAGATGACATGGTCGATGTCGATGTTGCGGAAGCAAGGAGTAGTCTCGTCGACCTTGAATTTCTCTACCTTCTGGTTCTTGGCCTCGTCGCCATCGTTGAGAACCTCAACAGCCGACTTGCCTCCATAATAAAGGTCGAAGGTGATTACGTCGGTCTGGATGTCGAACATAGACATATTCTTGATGAAGATGTTCTCTACTACGCCGCCACGACCACGTGTGCTCTTGAAACGCAGACCTACATCGGTACCGAGGAACTGGCAGTTGGTAACCATCACGTTCTTCACACCACCGCTCATCTCGCTTCCTACTACGAATCCGCCATGACCCTTGAAGACTGTACATCCGTCTACGATGACGTTCTCGCAAGGAATGCCACGCTTTCTTCCATCAGCGTCTTTACCACTCTTGATGCAGATACCATCGTCGCCTACATCGAAAGTAGAATTGACGATGAGTGCGTTCTTGCATGACTCCAGGTCAAGACCGTCACCATTCTGTGCATACGCAGGGTTGCGTACCAGTACATCTTCGATGAGCACGTTCTCGCACATCAATGGATGGATGTTCCAGGCAGGAGAGTTCTGGAAGATAACGCCATTGAGCCAAACATTCTTGCAGTTTACCAAGCTTACCATGACAGGGCGGAGGAATCGCTTGATTTCGTTCCATCCCTCTTCTGATGTAGGTTCTGCAGGCACGTTCATATTGGCGCTGTTGTCAGCCTTGAGAGCGCCTTCTGACGGAAACCAATAGTCCTTGCGCTTGTAGGCACCACCTCGTGAAGTGATGGCTTTCCACTGAGCGTCGGTTACCTTCTGCTTTTTCAGAGGGCGCCAGTACTCGCCATTACCGTCGATGGCTCCCTGACCAGTAATAGCCACGTTGGTAAGTCCGTTGCCCGAGATAGGAGACTGGCAACGACGTGTGTCGAGACCCTCGAAAGATGTCTTGACGAAAGGATAGAGGGCATCATCGGGTGAGAAAAGGATAATGCCGCCCTTCTCGATGTGCAGGTTGATGTTGCTCTTCAATGTGATGGGGCCTGTAAACCATACGCCCTGTGGCACGATGAGCTTTCCTCCGCCTTTCTGGCTCAGGGCTTCGATAGCCTTGCTGAAAGCTTCGGTGCAAAGGGTAGAACCATCACCTACGGCTCCGAAATCCTTCAGGTTTACCTCGTTGGCAGGGAACTGAGGACGTGTCACCTTCTCCATCTGGAAGGGAAGGTTCTCATAGAGCGCGTCATACTTGTCGGTTTCGGCTGCCTGCATGCTCATTGCCAGCAAACAGGTGCAAACCAAGCTAAAAAGTTTCTTCATGAATAAATGGGGTTTTTAATAGAGTTATTAAATAGTTTTGTCTAATTGCTGCAAAAATACGGATAAAATCTCATATTTCCAAATCTATACTCATTTTTTTATATGTATTTCATGTTTTGTATGAAGAGAGTTAAAGGAGCTGTCACTCCGTTCAGTTCAACTTCCCCGTAACCTCTCTAAACATTCCCATTTGCGAAAGTTGAGTTAAGAAGCTACGGTACAGCAGCTTTGAGGAAGGTGTCAAAACGTAAAAAAGGGAGCAAATGGTATGATTTTCTTGTCTTGATTGATTTTTTCAGGCATCCGAACTTGGTCGTTTGTGAAAAATATGCTATATTTGTGGCATAGAAAATTAATTTGAGTCTATTCACTAACTAAATCATTGAATTTTATGAAGAAGAACTTTTTACTCTTATTGTCGTTGATGCTTTTGTTGTCGGTTTCGGCAATAGCCGGTCCGCGTAGCTATCAGCAGGCTAAGGCTATAGCTCAGCGTCAGGCTGCCATGCTTGGCATAGAGATGGATGCCGAGGTGACGGCTTCAGCAAAGGCGGCTCCCCGCATGTCGGTTTCTTCTGCAGTTTCTCCTTCTGCCACATGCTATTATGTCTTTGCCAATGGCGAGGATAAGGGATTTACCATTGTGTCGGGTGACGACAGAATGCCGGAAGTGGTGGGCTACTCTGCTCAGGGCACTTACGACCCCGACCATTTGCCAGCCAACTATGTGGGCTTTATGAAGGCTTACCAGGAAACGGTAGAGGCTTTGCTCAAGGGTGATGCTCAGGTGTCAGGAGGATTGGCTGAGGTTCGCCAGTGGCGTGCCGAGCGTGCAGGCTCTGCTGCTGTAGCTCCTCTCTTGGATGGTATTAAGTGGGATCAGCGTGAGCCTTATAATAATATGTGTCCGTTGTATGAAGGCACCAACCGCTCTGTGACGGGCTGTGTGGCTACAGCCATGGCGCAGGTGATGATGTATTATCAGTATCCTAAGAAACTGAAAAGTACCATTGAGTCTTATACTACAAAAGCGTATGGCATTAATATACCTGCCATCTATTCTGGTGCGACTTACGACTGGGACAATATGTTGCCTGATTATTCAAAGTCGGATTACAACTCTGCGCAAGCTGATGCTGTTGCCAAACTGATGTATCATTGTGGTGCTGCGGTAAAGATGGACTATGGTCCTTCGTCGGGAGCAAACGTCACACCAACCATCTTGGCGACTTATTTCGGTTATGACGCCGACTTGATGCAAGACCTTACCCGTACAGTCTTTACCTTGCAGCAATGGATGACGCTGATCGATAATGAGTTGAAGGCAAAGCGCCCTATTCTTTATAGTGGTCAGTCTTCGGATGGCGGTCACGAGTTTGTATGCGATGGAAGCGATGGCAAAGGTCTTTATCACATCAACTGGGGATGGGGAGGCTATCAGGATGGTTACTTCGACCTGACGATTCTTCAACCGCAGAAGGGTGGTGCAGGCTCAGGCTCTGCTGTGGATGGCTACAATCGAAATTGCTCTATGATTATCGGTATAGCTCCCGATAATGGCAAGGTGGATGAGCCTCTTGCTTCTTATCCACAGATTATGAGTATAAATCAGAATGCTCAGTGTGGCATTACCTGGACTAAGACAACCCGTGCAAATGTCTCTGATAATTTCTTGGCAGAAGCCACAACTTGCTTCGCCAATCAGAGTACTTCTGCTTTTTCCGGTTATTTTGCCTATGGCATAAAGATGGCAAACGGAACCATAGTCCGTGTGTCTAACTATAATGGTCTGTGGGAATTGCCTGCAGTTAAGCCTGATGGAGGTACTTATGGTACTTATGGTCATAATCCAACTCTTACCATCAACTATCCTTTCCCTCAGGGCATTAATGTGATTTATCCTATCTATAGTTCTGATACGAAGAATTGGCATGTTTGTTCGTTCTATAACAACCAGCCTTTTATCATCAATGTTGATGCCACGAAGCTGACTCCAGTTACTACTCCTTTGGCAGCAACGGTAACAGCCGAAGATGGTCTTTACACGGGTATGACCAATCCGCTGACGGTAACATTTACCAACAGTATGGATATGGAGTTCAATGGTTTGGTGAACATTTACACTAACACGAAGGACAATACCAAGCCCAGTTCGCCAGATTTCGACCTGTATATTACCATACCAGCTCGCGGTTCGGTGACACGTCAGATAGAGTTACCGGAAACATCTTCGTCTCAACAGTATCTATGGATAACGGATGTAGCCAACAAGGAAGCAGCCATCGTGAATGGTCAGCTGTTTACGTTGACTACGGCAGCGGCTCCTAATTTCACAGTCGTTTCTTCAGAGAGTAATGCTACTCCAGGTAAGTTTGGTGAAGGAATATGTTACAGCGCAAAATGTAAATTGCCATTGGTTGAAGACGATAAACTCGTGGTAAGGTTTGGCGTAAAGAATACTGGTGGACCTGGCTATTTGGATTATTGCTTCGTGCCATATAATGCCGAAACCAATGAAGGTTGGATAGAGCCTAATAGGGCAAGGGCTGCAGGTAATGGAGCGATTACCTATGTGGAATATACTGTCACTCCAGATGAGGTGGGCAGTCATTCTATTCTTGTATATTTCAATTTCTATGATTTTGCTACAGGAAAATGGATAGATACTCCATATACAATTCCAAGTTATAAGATTTATGTATCTACGGGTAGTGCTTATATGAATCTCAAAGGTAATTCCTTGATAGCCTATGTCACAGGCGTACCATCTTCCATATCTTCAGTGAAGACAGATGCCGGAACTTATGTACGAGGCGAAAAGGGAGCTGTGGTTATCAAGACAGATGCCGACAAACGTGTGGGCGTATATCACATCAGTGGACAGAAGATGGCAGAAGTTCGTCTGACGGCAGGTCAGGAGCAGACCGTAGCCCTTCGTCCAGGCCTCTACATCGTAGATGGCATTAAGATGATGGTGAGATAGTGAAGCCTCATTTCTTGACATCATGTTTGCAGCCAGAACCTGTAAGCATGATGTGAAGGAGTGAAATCAATAAAAAGAAAATGAAAAAAGGTTGGTAATCTTTCGATTATCAACCTTTTTTGTACCCAGACCCGGGATCGAACCGGGATGGATTGCTCCACTGGTGTTTGAGACCAGCGCGTCTACCGATTCCGCCATCTGGGCTTTTGCGGTTGCAAAGGTACTAATAATTTTTGAACTGACAAACTTTTTTGCAGAAAAGTTTCTGAAAAGATGATTTTTCTTATACGAAAGGCTAAATAATTGTTTTATTTTGCCACTTCTGTCTTAAATTCTGGAAAAAAACTTGGTAGGTTCATAGATATTTTCTAATTTTACACAGGAATTAAAACGATATCATTATATAAACTGCTAAATGACAAAAAACGATCATAACAATTATTGTATCATACTCGCCGGAGGAAAGGGTAGAAGACTGTGGCCCAGCAGCCGCAATGCTTATCCCAAACAGTTTCTTGATTTCTTCGGTGTGGGACGTACCCAGTTGCAGCAAACTTATGACAGGATGGCAAGGATTGTGCCAGCCGACCATATCTATATCAATACCAACGAAGAGTATGTGGAATTTGTAAGGCAACAGCTGCCCGAAGTTTCCTCCGAGCACATCTTGTCGGAACCCATTCATCGCAATACAGCTCCGAGTGTGGCATGGGCTGCGCATCGCATAGCCATGCAGAATCCTGAGGCTTGCATCGTGGCTACGCCATCCGATCAGGCTGTGTTCAACGAGGAGGCGTTCTGCAAGGATATGTTGGAGGGACTGCACTTTGTTGCCGACAACAGTTGCTTCCTCTCCATGGGTGTGAAACCTACCCGTCCTGAGCCTGGCTATGGATACATCCAGTTGGGCGATTCTGTTGGCGAAGGACTCTACAAGGTGCAGTCGTTTACCGAGAAGCCTGAGCGCGACTTTGCCAAGATTTTCGTAGACAGTGGCGAGTTCTATTGGAACACCAGTCTGTTCCTCTTCAATGTGAAACATCTCTACAACAACTTTGGCCATCTTTTGCCATCTGTGCTTCGAGGTTACGACGAGAAGTATCCCGTCTTTAGTGTGGAGACCGAGAATGCTTATATGAAGGAGAACTTCCCTTCCTATCCCAATATCTCAATCGACTACGCCGTCTTGGAGAAGTCGAATGACGTCTATGTGATGAAGTGCGACTTTGGCTGGGCTGACTTAGGCACGTGGCACAGCATCTACGAGGCAATGAAGAAAGGGGAGAACGACAATGTGGTGATAGACAGCGACGTGCTGATGGAGGACTGTCACAACAATATTGTCAAACTGCCGAAGGGTAAATTAGCTGTATTGAATGGCCTTGATGGCTTTATTGTGGCAGAGAAAGACAATGTGCTGTTGGTTTGTCGCAAAGAAGACTCCTCTGCGTTGGTGCGCAAGTATGTCAACGAGGTACAAATTAAGAAAGGAGATGAGTTTATATAAGTCTCATCCATTCGATAACATGATAACAGAAAGGGAAGTGAAGACGCATCTTCACTTCCCTTTTCCCTTGAGTAGCCTCTCTTCCTAAGTTATCGAAGAGAAGAATTATAGTTTTTTGAACGCTTCGTATATCTTATTTGCGATATCCTTGAACTCCTTTTCTGATAGCTTGAGATGTTCCTTGCGGAAGTTCACATCAGCCTCGCTGTTCATAGGGATGAGGTGGATATGGGCGTGAGGCACCTCGAGACCGAGAACCACCTGTGCCACTTTCTTGCAGGGGAAGGCAGCCTTGATGGCCTTAGCCACTTTCTTGGCGAAGACTTCAAATTCGGCCAGGTCCTGGTCTTCCATGTCGAAGATATAGTCAACTTCCTTTCTTGGAATCACCAATGTGTGGCCTTTACCGATAGGGCTGATATCGAGGAACGCATAAAACTTGTCGCTTTCTGCACACTTGTAGCTGGGGATTTCACCGGCAGCAATCTTTGAGAAAATACTTGCCATAGTCTGTTTCGTTTTTATTGTTAATCAAAATCTGTCGTTGCAAAGCATGTGTCGTGCCACACACCGACATCTCTCATTCTCTGTATATATTTGTTTGGCTTACATATCATAAAAAAGGAACTGCCATAGGGGTTTGTCTGCCCTTATGATAGTTCCTTATTTTTACTCGAATGAAATTTTGTCGATGCGCAGTTTGATAGTGCCGCGTGGAATCTTGATTTCCACGATCTCGCCCACCTTCTTGTTGAGCAAGCCCTGTGCGATAGGAGTCTTGATAGAAATCTTGCCCTCCTTCAGGTTGGCCTCGCTCTCGCTCACGATGGTATAATTCATCTTTGCCTTGTTGGCCATATTGGTCATCTCCACCTTCGACATGATCTGCACACAGTCGGTGCTGAGCTGCTTGGTGTCGATGATCTTAGCCTCGGCAATGGTGAGCTTGATGCGGTTGATCTTGTCTTCCAAATGAGCCTGTGCCTCCTTGGCGGCATCATACTCTGAGTTCTCGCTCAGGTCACCCTTGTCTCTTGCCTCAGCAATTGCGGCTGATGCCTTAGGGCGCTCCACAGAAACGAGCTGTTTTAGTTCAGCTACGAGATTGTCGTAACCTTCTTGTGACATGTAAGCCATAATTTTTCTTATTGTTTATTATTATTAATAATGTGTTCTTAGAGATGGGGTAAAAAATAAAGAATCCCGGTGCCTGTATAGCATCGGAATCCCCAATCTTATATTCTCTATTTTTTATTTTCGTACCTATATCTGTTTGCAAAGATAGGACTTTATTTCTGAATCGCCAAATATTTTCGATGAAATTTCATAAAAGTGCGGACTTTTGTCTCTTTTACGCATTTGCCTAAGCATCAAACAGGTATAAAACTTGTGAAAAAGTCAGAAGTCCCTTATATTTATACTCCTAAGATGTGGTTTATTCGTTAAAAAGTTGTATATTTGTAACCCCGATAAAAAAAGGGATGAGAATGTATAACTAATAACTCGAACAACATGACAAAAGAACAACTGATGCAAAGAGCTATCCTCCTGTCAGAGAACAGCGTGCGCCATGGTGGTGGTCCTTTCGGAGCCGTCATTGCCAAGGATGGTGTTATCGTGGCTGAGGCCTCCAATAGTGTTACCATAGACCAAGACCCTACGGCTCATGCCGAAGTGAATGCCATCCGTATGGCTACCCGTGCCTTGCACACTTTCGATTTGAAGGGTTGTGAGATTTATACCTCTTGCGAGCCTTGCCCCATGTGTCTTGGCGCTATCTACTGGGCGCATCTCGACCGTATCTATTATGCCAACAATCGTCAGGATGCAGCGAAGATTGGTTTCGATGATGAGTTTATCTACGAGGAGATCGACCGCGAGATAGCAGACCGCCATAAGCCGATGATCGCCTTGATGCGCGATGAGGCTTTGGGTGCTTTCCGTATGTGGGAAGAAAGTACAGAGAAGACAGAGTATTAAGAGCGCAATCTTCCTCATCGAGTTCGAATAAAGGGAGGATCTTTATTGTCCTCCCAAGCGCTCGAAGAAGGTGATGATTTCCTCAAAAGTCTTGAATTCATCGCTGCCATACTCGATGGCTGTGCCCATGAAGCCCTTGTCGGGACAGGGGTCGATGAAGTAGTCGCCATAGAGCAATGCCTTCTGGTTGCAGAAAATGACGTGGTTGTAGGCTGGTGCAGATAGGTACTCCTCTACCCAGGTCATGACACGAGCCATATAGTCATGGTCGTTGGTGGGCGCCTGTGCCACAATGTACACATTATAATATTCTATCAGCATCTCATAGGCCTTGTGCATTGAGCTGGTGGCTTTCCAGTAACTGTCGTGCATGGCATCGAAGTCGATATACACGATGGGGCGTTCCTTTCCGTTCTGTTTGTCGTCTATCCATCGGATGACGGGTGCGAGATAATGGAATGCCACCTTGTCTATCAGCCGATGCTCACCATGGAAGCGGATGGCTTGTGGATAATGCTCGTGGAAGAGGTCGAAGGTATGAACCACAGGGTCCTTGTCGCCAAAGAGTCCGTAGACACGGTTTTGTTCCTCGGGTGTTACATTCTGAAAGCACAGGGTGGTAATGTCCTTGTACTCCTTGATGAGTCCCTTGTTCACCATCAGCTCCTGCACTCCGTCCTTGCGCGGGTTCTGAAACTCCTGTCTTCCCGTCATACTGCTCATGGTGTTGCCCATCTCGAAAGCTGGGTTTACCAAGATGCGGTCGGTGCCATGGAGCATCTCAGTGAACATACCACCCATGGAGGTGCCTACAATCAGGTCGGGTTTCTCTCTCTGCTGCATATCCCGCAGCATCTCTATGGCTTCTTCGGCATGCACGGGAATGTCCTCAGCCACGAGTGTGGCATTAGGCATCAACTCCTGCAACATCTTTACCGTGCCGCTCTGTCCCGAGGAGAGGAAGCCGTGCACATACATGATTTTCTTGCCCTGCATCAGGTCAGGGAACTGCTTGATGTATTGATTTTCCATTGCTTGTTGTTTTATCCGGAATGATGATGCAAAAGTACAGCTATTTGCAGTGAAAACAAAATTATTGATGCATATTTTTTCTCCTGTTGTTCAAATAATGCGATGAAAGGGCTGTATTTCTCGGATTTTATTTGTACTTTTGCCGCATCTTTCTGAAATTATATATATGTGACAATGGAACAGTCAATAGAAAATCTCTACAAGCTCGACGGCAGAGTGCCCGTCGCCAAAGCACTTCCTTTCGGCCTTCAGCATGTGCTGTCCATGTTTGTGAGCAACATTGCTCCTATTATGATTCTTGCCGGAGCCGTAGGCTTGGACAGTTCAGTGAGCGCCGTGCTTATCCAGAACTGTATGGTCATAGCCGGTATCGGTACGTTGGTACAGCTTTATCCCGTTTGGCGCATTGGCTCGCGCCTGCCTATCGTGATGGGCATTTCCTTCACCTTCCTTTCTCTGGCCATCGCCATTGCCGGTTCTCAGGGCATGGGAACCCTCATTGGTGCAGTTATCATTGGTGGATTGATAGAGGGAACACTTGGACTCTTTGCCAAGTATTGGATTAAACTCATTCCGCCCGTTGTGGCTGCTACGGTGGTTACCGCCATCGGTTTCTCGCTACTTCCTGTAGGTGCCAACTCGTTTGCAGGAGGATAGGGTGCTGCAGATTTCGGCAGTGTGAACAACTGGATTGTTGGAAGTGTTACTTTGTTGGATGGCGCGTACGGGTTTCTCACAGCGCAATATGGTGATCGTGAGCCTTTCGCTGAGTGTAGGCCTTGGCTTTACCCAGGCTACAGGCATGTTCAACATCTTCCCTGAGATTGTCCGCACGGTGTTTGCCGACAACTGCGTGGCTGTGGTCTTCCTACTTGCTGTGGTTCTCAACCTCGTGTTGCCAAAGGATCTGGAACAATAAAAAGAGAATTATTTGCTAATATTACTATAAAATTCTATTCATAATGGATTTGCTGAAAGAAAGAATTATGCAGGAAGGCAGATGTTTTCCTGGTGGAATCTTAAAAGTAGACAGTTTCGTAAATCACCAGATGGATCCTATCTTGATGATGGATTTGGCGAAGGAGTTTGTTCGTCTGTTCCAGGACATTAAGTACAACAAGATTATCACCATTGAGGCATCGGGTATCGCTCCTGCCATCATGGTAGGTTATCTGACCCATCTTCCTGTGGTCTTCGTCAAGAAGAAACAGCCCAAGACGATGGAGGGTATGATTACTTCTGTGGTTCACTCTTTCACCAAGGACCGCGACTATACGGTTTGTGTGAGCGACAGCTATCTTACTCCCGACGACCATGTCATCTTTATCGACGACTTCCTCGCCAATGGCAATGCTTCCAAGGGTGTGATGGAACTCTGCGAAAAGGCTGGCGCCAAGATAGAGGCGATGGGCTTCATCATTGAGAAAGCCTTCCAGCATGGTGGCGACTTCCTGCGCCGTGAGGGAATGCGCTATGAGTCGCTCGCTACGGTTGAGAGCCTGGAAGACTGCAAGATTGTATTGAAATAAGGAGCTCAAGTTTCACAAGTGGTTTAAGTACGGGCTGAAGGCCCAAAAGCTCTTAGCCCATGGTTGTTATGGACACAAGCAGTACGCCCTGAAGGGGCAGAAGCTCTTAGCCCAGGGCATCGCCCTGGGTACAATGACAATCAGAAAGGCGCCCTGTAAGGGCAAAAGCTTTGTATATTGTCCGGTATTTTAAAGCTTTTGCCCTTACAGGGCGACAGGTTTGCAGCCGTAATTACCCAGGGCGATGCCCTGGGCTAAGAGCTTCTGCCCCTTCAGGGCGTGTGGGGAAAAACAATAAGGAGTTATTTCATGGAGTTAAGGAGTTAAGGAGTTAAAGGAGTTAAGACAAATGCCTTATTGTTTGAAATATAAGAAAAAAAGCTGTTGTCTTAACTCCTCAGCGACCGCAGGGAGCGATAACTCCTTTAACTCCTTAACTCCTCCAAATCTCAAGTGCCTTAACTCCTTAACTCCTCCAAATCTCAAGTGCCTTAACTCCTTTAACTTCTCCAAATCTCAAGTGCCTTA
>OLZH01000664.1_pt1 | contig 11571 bp, 8 predicted proteins | sample 1673821 | NCBI WGS metagenome assembly OLZH01 (sample SAMEA103958128, study PRJEB25191) | human gut metagenome | reverse complement strand
CCAGCCCCCTCCAAGTGGTTGGTCTGCTGGAATGTTTGTCATAAGCAGGACATGATTTGTGACAGAAAGGGCAGTCATTCTCATGCCATTTATTAGGTCTGGCTTTGATACGGATGTGTTTCACGCCATCCTCATCAGAGTAAAGATTAAAATTTTCTATCAAGAGAATAAAGTATTGACAAAATTTTGTGGGGTGGGGTAGAATGATAGTAAAAAATTCCAAAACATAACGCATTGGTGCCTTTCGCAGAAAGAAGAAAAATAAACATGAAAAAGAGAAAGAACTTGGGAAAAAAGTTAGTAACAATGTTAGTGTCTGTAGGCTTTTTTGCAGTTTTGATTACAGTCTTGAATTTAATGGCATTACAAGCTATTCGAGGAAAGAATAATGTGCTTATAGAACAGTTTGAACAATATGAAGAAGCAGTGGAAAATAATGATACCGCGGTTTTTGAAACAGCAAAAGGAGAAGTGGTAGAAGCCATCAGACATAGCAACTACAGAATAAATGGAAGCATCATTTTTGATCTTGCACTTGTGGTAGCTGATATTATTGTAATCGTACTTCTTTCGATTGTTATTAATAAGTCCATTGTTCGTCCAGCAAAAAGAGCAAAGAATGATTTGGATGATATCATTTTAGGTATAGAATCAGGACAGGGTAATCTTACGTTAAGAGTATTTGATGAAACCAGTGATGAAATTGGTCAGCTTGCAAATGGTGTCAACCATTTTATTGAAACATTACAAAATCTTATGGTAAAGATTCAGAGTGTATCAAAAGATATGAAAAAATCTTCCTATCTTGTACAAAATGAGGCGGAATCTTCAAATATGAGTGCATCCAATGTGAGTGCAACATCGGAAGAACTTGCAGCATCCATGGAAGAGGTATCTGCTTCTCTATATGATTTAGCCCAAGGATGTAATAATCTGCTAGAGAAAATGGCAGGCATGAATGAGGATGCTAAGAACTCTGCAATGAAGATGCATGAAGTGAAGCTTACTGCAGAAAATAGCTATAAAGAAGCGATTGCATCAAAAGAAAAAACAGTAGAAACATTTGATGGCATTCAAAAGGATGTCGCGGAGGCAGTAGAAGCATCTAAGTCTGTAAATGAAATTGCAAAACTTACAGAAAATATCTTAAATATCGCAGCACAGACAAATCTTCTAGCACTTAATGCATCGATTGAAGCAGCAAGAGCAGGGGAAGCAGGCAGGGGCTTTGCCGTTGTTGCAGATGAAATCAGACAGCTTGCAGATAGTTCACGTGAGACAGCAAACAATATTCAGGAAATCAGTGGAAAAGTTATTGAGGCAGTAAACAATCTGTCTGGAAATGCAACAGAAATGATTCGTTTTGTAGATGAAAAGGTAGCACTTGATTATGACAACTTTGTAAAAATTATTGGAAATTATGATGCTGATTCTGATCAGGCAAGTAATACATTTAACGAGTTTGCAGTTGAGTCAAAAGATAGCTTAGGTACAATGAATGATATGAATGAAGGTATCAATAACATTTCTATAGCGATTGAAGAATCTGCAAAAGGTGTTACAAACGTAGCACAAGAGATATCACAACTTGTAACAGCAATTTCAGCAATTACAGTGCAGGCGGACGAAAATAAGAACCTTTCGGAAGATTTATCGGATGAAGTAGCAAAATTTGAAAAAGTTTAACTAACAGATTTTTATTATGAGAAGAACTGTATTAGGTAAATAACCCGCACTAACTAAAAATGAATGCTAGAATAAGCACAAAGGCATAGCCCCATTACGGGTTCTATGCCTTTGCGTTTTCCGGAAGATTGTCATTAACTGCATCAAATTCAAGATTCTGTTCCCGGCACCATTCGACAGCATTCGAGATTCATTGAAATGCTGAAATATTATCCATTGGCAATGCTAAAGATTTATGTCAGCTTGTTTTGAGACTGTAAATATTATTATGAAGAGCCGTATGCGGGAAAGCCGCACATACGGTTCTGTGAGGGGTTTACATTGTGAGGTGTAAGTCTACTCGACTGCTAAAGGAGGTGGTAACTATGTGGTGGTCTATTGGTGGTGGAATCATAATCTTTGCGTTAGGTATGTTTATCTTCTTAAAGCCGGGCTTAATATGGAAATTAACAGAAGAATGGAAATCTTATCGTGCAGATGAACCATCTGAGTTTTACTTGAAAACAACAAAAATAGGTGGTATTCTATTTGCCCTATTTGGAATTATTATGATTATGCTTCCGGTTATTTTGGAGTAATAGATTCAAGTTTGCAGAACTAATAGAGAAGTAACATATAAAACAATAAATATGGTCAAAAAATCATCGACATCCGACCTACAGCACGTTATAATATAGTTAATCTAATAAGAAAACCAAGTGATCATTGTTACGAAGCTGAATCGTAATGGTGGCCAACTGAGTGAACTCGATGGAACGGAATGGTTATATCCTCCGGGTGCTCCGAGCACCGGACGAGCACCGAAAGGTGCTTTACAGAGATGAAAACAGGCCTGACGAAGCATCACTCAGATTAGATTAAAAATTCTAGTCTGGGTGATTTTTTTCGTTCAGGGAAAAGGAGAAAATGTCATTGACAGAAAAGACGGATAACAGAGATTCGGATGAAAAATTAGTTGAAATTGAAATGGAGCTGTTAAGATATTTTACGAAGATTCCAATGGCAGATCAGTTTGTACATCCAGATCCTCGAAGATAATGGTACACGGCTTAATGAAATTATCACAAAACACCTTGATGATGATATCTGGGAGCTTCGTCCAGGCAATAACTGTGTTTTATATTTTATATCAAAATCTTACACATCGAAAAACGGAAAGCAAGAAGAGAACCATAGCTTTCTTCTACTGTCCAGGTATCACATCCCCAGCAGATTTTATCAATCTGGTCCATTTCAATCAACTGATGCAACACCCGGTTTGAAACGGTGTATGATAGAATCGAAATCCAGGTCAGATCCAGATAAAGATTCGGATATTTTTATCAATCGGCAAGCTGCAGAGGAAGTTATCTATAGACAAGTCAGGATTATCACGTTAAGATATAGAAAAAGTAAGTAATATGAAAGAAGAAAACAGAATATGTAAAGGAGAAAATGAATGGAATACTCTGCAATTATTCATGATATGGACAAAAGATTCTGCTATGCAATAGATAAGGATTTATTTGTGATACGCATCCAGGTAAAACGAGATGATATAAAGGAAATAATTCTTCATTATGAGGATAAGTATATACCAATGGAATGGAAGGATACACGAAAGACAATTCCAATGAAGAAGGTTGCCACCTCACAGTTTCAGGATTATTATGAAGCACAGATCCAGATGCATCTGATATGTCTCCGTTATTTTTTTGAATTTACGGATATGCAGGGGGAAAAAGTATATTACGGCAATTATGAGTTTAGTAAGGAATGTATTACAAACAGGGACAGAATGTTTGACTGCCCGCAGAATCTACGGGAGGAAGAAATGTTTGTGGTGCCAAAGTGGGCAGAAAATAAGGTCGTATATCAGATTTTTCCGTCCCGTTTTGCATCATCACAGCCGGTAGACAAGGAAGTATGGTATAAAGCACCAGTTACGTCTATGGATAATCTGCATGGTGATCTCAGAGGAATTATAGAACATCTGGATTATGTCCATAGTCTTGGAATTGATGTTTTATATATGACACCAATCTTTAAATCAAATTCAAGCCATAAATACGATACCATTGATTATTATCAGATAGATCCCTCATTCGGAACAGCAGAGGATCTTAAAGAGCTGGTACAAAAAGCGCATGAATATGGAATGAAAGTGGTTATGGATGCGGTGTTTAACCATACAGGAAATGAATTTTTTGCATTTGAAGATATTTTGGAAAAGGGAAATAAGTCTAAATATCTGGACTGGTATTTTATTGATGAATTTCCACTTAAAAGTGAAAGGGGAGAGATTCCAAACTTCAAATGCTTTGGTTATTATGGTGGAATGCCAAAATTAAATCTGAAAAATCCTGAAGTTGAAAAATTTATTACAGATGTTGCATGCTATTGGATCAGGGAATGCGATATAGACGGATGGAGAATGGATGTAGGAGATGAAATCAGCCATTTTTTCTGGAAGAATTTTAGAAAAGCAGTTAAGGCAGTAAAGAAAGATATGCTGATAATTGGAGAAATCTGGCATTATGCAGGAGATTTTCTTGAAGGAGATGAATGGGATACGGTCATGAATTATCCGTTTTATCTGAATATGATAGATCTGCTTGCAGATGAAAAGATTACGGTCAGCCAGTTTATACAGAATCTTGGATATTTGAAAGGACGCTTAAATAAGAAATGTTATCCTCTTATGTGGAATCTGATAGACAGCCATGATACAGCAAGATTTTTACATTTATGTAAGAATAATAAGAAAAAGCAGCATTTGGCAGCAGCTTTTCAATTGTTATTGCCGGGAATGCCGATGATTTATTATGGAGATGAGTATGCGATGCCGGGAGCAAACGATCCGGATTGCAGACGTGGCATGTACTGGGATGAAGAATACCAGGATAAAGAGATGTTTGAATGGTATAAACAGCTGTTACAGGTTCGAAAAAAATATAAATGTATCGTAGAAGGTGAATTGATTGAGGCAATCACAAGGGATGAGGAAGAAACCATTGTTCTGATTAGAAAAAATAGTGAAGAGACCATGGCATTGATTTTTAACTGCAGCAGCAGTGAGAAGAGATTTAATGAGTATGAGGGAAAATATAATTTGCTTGAAGGAGAACTGTTTGACGGAAAAGTTGAGGGACTTGATGCCGCAGTAATAGTGCTTTAAAATAGTTACAGAGGAAGAAGAACATGTCAAAAGATGAATATTTAATTACAGATGCTCCCCTTAAAGCACTGACTGTTTTTGCAATGCCAATGATTTTCGGAAGCTTTTTTCAACAAGTCTACAATATGGCTGATTCAATCATTGTGGGTCAGTTTGTTGGATCTTCTGCCCTTGCGGCTGTTGGTGCCTGTGCTGCCCTTACGAATGTATTCATTTGTATAGCACTTGGTGCAGGTGTAGGTGCAGGTGTACTTGTGAGCCGTTATTTTGGTGCCAGAGATTATAGTAAAATGAAAACAATAGTATCAACATCATTGATTAGTTTTCTGGTTCTTAGCATACTTCTGGGAGTTACTGGCTTTTGTTTTTCACGTTCCATGATGGGCTTATTACAGACACCCGCTGATATACTGGAGGAAGCAGTACTATATCTTCGTGTTTATTTTGTGGGATTTCCGTTTCTGTTTATGTACAACATTCTTTCAACGATGTTTACTTCAATCGGTGAATCAAAGATTCCATTATGCCTTTTGATTTTTTCTTCTGTTCTGAATATTATGATGGATCTTTGGATGGTAGCAGGCCTTGGTCTGGGTGTGTTCGGTGCAGCCCTAGCCACGCTTATTGCACAAGGCATTTCGGCAGTATTTTCGTTTTTAATCTTTTTATACCGGATACGCCAGTATAAGAGTCCGGCTCGCTGGTTTGACGGGAGGGAATTACATTCCATGCTCCGCATTGCTGTACCGTCGGTCCTCCAGCAGTCAACAGTGTCAATTGGTATGATGATTGTACAGGCGGTTGTAAATCCGTTTGGTACACAGGCTCTTGCAGGTTATGCGGCAACGATGAGGGTAGAGAATGTTTTTTCACTGATATTTGTGTCCATAGGCAATGCAGTCTCGCCGTATGTTTCCCAGAATCTTGGCGCAAAGAAAATCGGGCGTATAAAAAAAGGATACCACGCTGCACTGGTGTTAGATTTATGTTTTGCAGTCCTTGCTTTTATAGTCATTGAAACACTGCATACACAGATTTCCTCATTATTTCTGGGTAAAGATGGAACAGTGCTGGCATATCAGGTGTCTGGAGATTATATGAGATGGCTCGGCTTCTTTTTCATTTTCATGGGTATCAAGATGGCAACAGACGGAGTTCTTCGGGGACTTGGAATCATGCGTCCATTTCTCATTGCAAATATGGTAAATCTTGCAATTCGTCTGTCAGTTGCTTTGATACTCGCACCGCGTTTTGGCATTGCATTTGTCTGGCTTGCTGTACCGGCTGGCTGGCTTGCAAATTTTCTGATTTCTTATGTGGCACTCAGAAAATCATGGTCAGACGATAAGATGGCTTTTGCTGCTATAGAAGATGGTGCAGCCGTTTTTATAGAAAAATACTGTAAATAGCTGTCTTTAAAAATGACGAAAAACCAAAGCAGGAAGTGTTAAATTTTATCAAAAAAATAGAATTTGAAAATTAAAGCTGAAAAGTCGTTGACTTTTGAAAAAATTCTGATATAACAAGGTCTAGAAAAAATTAAAATAAAGAGAAAGGAAATAAGAATCAATGTTTTCACAAAAAGATAAAATGAAAAGTAAATTAGAAAACATGCATCTGCAGGAAAGGATAAACTATGGCTACAGAAAAGTCATTATTATGATGTTAATTTCAGGCTTGCTTTCTATAGTGGTCATAGGTGTTTTATTTGCTAATATGGTACATTATATAGAAAATGTTACTGTAGCAGATCAGGCAGTAAAAATATGTAGAATTAATGTGAATGCGGCAGCAAGAAATATCAGGGAAATGGCATTAGATGATGATACTTCTTCATATGCCGGTTATGAGAAAACAGTAGAAAAGCTGCTGAAAGAAGTTGATTCTGAACTGAAAAATTTAAAGGGAACCGGAATTATTCCTGACTCAGATTATGAGGAATATTCATCAGCCCTTTCGGATTGGGGAAACATTGGTTATTCTATTATAGAAAAAATTAAAAGTGGTGATAAGGAAAAAGCAGTTGATGAAATCATGAATGATTGCACACCTGCATTAAATAAAGCGGTGGAAATCGCAATAAGATTAGATGATGTGACAGACCAGGAGAGCAGCAGGGCTGCCAGAACTACATTTACTTTTGCTATAGCAGGAATTGTATGTATTATAGTGTGTTTATTTTTGGCATGGATACTGACAAAGAAAACAGGTAAAAAAGTCCTGGATACAATTCTTGAACCTTTACGGGCAGTTGAGGATGTCGCAAAGGAACTGACAGAAGGAAATTTACACAGTACACTGGATTATCGTTCAGAAGATGAGATTGGAAGACTGGCACACAGTATGCGTAAATCAATCCGTATCCTGGGAAGCTATGTAGACGATATTGACCGTGCAATGAAATTGTTTGCAGAAGGAAATTTTGATGTTAAACCGGAAGTAGAGTGGCGGGGAGATTTTGTCGGAATTTTAAATTCTTTTATGCAATTTGAAAAAAGTATAGGAGAAACGATTAAAGGAATTCAAAATGTTTCCAATGAAGTTTCAAGTGCAGCAGACCAGGTAGCATCAAGTTCTAATGATCTTGCAGATGGAGCTACAAATCAGGCGGCAGTAGTAGAGGAACTGACAGCAACAGTTGCAGGTGTATCTGAACAGGTAGAAAATAATTCAAAATCTGCAAAAGAAATTAGTGGAAGGGTGGATGAGCTTGGAAATGCCATTTTAGAAAGTAATGGTAAGATGCATGAAATGGTTGATTCCATGCATGAAATTAATGAAGCATCAAAAGAAATTGACAAAATTATTGCAACAATTAATGAAATTGCTTCCCAGACAAATCTGCTTGCATTGAATGCTTCTATCGAAGCAGCAAGGGCAGGAGAAGCCGGAAAAGGATTTGCAGTTGTAGCAAATCAGGTAAATTCGTTAGCGGACCAGAGTGCCCAGGCAGCGAAAGAATCTGCAATGCTGATTGAAACCTCTGTGAAGGCAGTAGAGAAGGGTATGGTGATTGCAGGACAGACTGCGGCGCAATTGGAAGATGTTGCAGAGAACTCTAAAATAATTACAGAAGAAGTTACAAATATTGCGGAAACGTTAGAAACACAGACAACAGAAATCCGGCAGATTAATGAAGGAATTGAACAAATTAATGATGTTGTACAGACCAATTCTGCAACATCTGAGGAATGTGCAGCTGCCAGCCAGGAGATGAGCAGCGAATCAGAAAATCTGCGTGAAATGATTCGTAAATTTAAAGTGGCAGAATTAGAAAAAACAGTATAATACGATAATGATTTCCAGCTATAATTTCTAACACAGAATAGAAAGTTTATCAGTATAAAAATTTTATAAGAAAGGCACTTATACTATGGATACAAACATACGCAGACTGCTCAAGGAAATAGGAGCAGAAGATTTAATAGAAGTATTTGCACCATGTATGGATGACTATCTTTATATTATAGATTTACAGAAAAATACCCTTATCATTTCACAGGCAGCGGTGAAGCGTTTTAAGATGCCGGGCAATTCATTTGATAATGCTGCCGACAGTGTCCGCTATTTTGTATATGAAGAAGACCGTCCGATGATTAGGGAACATTTACAGCGGATTGCGGATGGAAACGAAAAAAATCACAATCTGCATTACAGATGGCTTGATAAAGAAGGGATGCCGGTATGGATTAACTGCCGTGGAAAGATAATCCATGATAAAGATGGAAAACCTCATTATCTTATAGGCTGTGTAAACGAAATTGGAAATATACAGCGGGCAGATAATATCAGCGGACTTTTGGGTGAAAGAGAAATGCATTCCTTTGTTTCTTCCCATATAAAAGACAGCTCGTCAGTATTTTTAATACATATAGGGATTGATGGATTTAATGCGATTAATGGTACATTAGGCGTAGATTATGGAAATTATGTGTTGAAAAGTGTTGCTGACGGTATCAAGGAATGTCTTTCTGATAACCAGCAGCTGTACCATCTTGTTGCAGATGAGTATATGATTGTTGATCTGGAAAGTCATACAAGAGATGATGTTATGCTATTGCAGAAGGAAATATGTAAAAAAATAGAAGATTTTATTATTTCTGAAAAATATAAGGTGGTTTTTACAGTATCTACCGGAATTATCCATGCAACGAAGCTCTTAAAATATTATGACGAGTATCGTAAAATAGCGGTTTTCTCTTTAAAACAGGCAAAGTCCATGGGAGGAAACGGAGTATATTTTTTTGAGAAAGAAGATTATAAGTTATTTTTAAAAAAAGAGAAAATAAAAAGTGCACTTCGAGGTGCCGTGACAAATGAATTTGAAGGATTTGAAGTATACTATCAGCCGATTATAGATTGTTCCTCGGGAAATATAATTGGTGCGGAAGCGCTTATGAGGTTTTCCATGTATTCAGGTGGAAAAAAAGAAAGTATCTCGCCTGTGGAATTTATACCATTACTGGAAGAAACCGGGCTTATTATTCCGGCTGGAAGATTTGTATTAAATGAAGCTGCGGCAATGTGCCATGAAATGCGGCAGTATATACCGGGATTTAAGGTTAATGTAAATATATCTTATATTCAGATGATGAAAAGTGATATCTGGAAGGACATACTTTCGTCTATAGAACAATATAATCTTCCGTCGGAGAGCCTGTGTGCGGAACTGACAGAAAGCGGATATACGGATATGACACCGTATTTTTATACGCTTCGGAAGAAATTCGAAGAGAAAAAAATACAGTTTATTCTGGATGATTTTGGCACAGGTTTTTCAAATCTACATTGTATTGTAAACATGAATCCTAATTATGTGAAACTGGATAATCATTTTACAGCAAAAGCTATGAGTCAAACAAGGGACTTTGAGCTGTTAAAAAAAATAGTTGAACTGGTACATAGTATAGATATCAAAATATGTATAGAAGGTGTAGAAAAAGAAGAGTGGTATCAAAAGCTGAAAGAAATACATGCTGATTATCTGCAGGGCTATCTTTTTGGCAGACCATGTGATAAAAATCAGTTTTTAAATCAGTTCATATGTAAAGGTATCAACTAGCAAACTTTCTTAATTTTCATTTCTATTTTGGAAAAGGCTTCTTGAAGGAAAATTCTACCTGTGATAGAATAAAATTAATTATACTTACAGGGAAAGTAAGTACCCGGCTGCAGGACATATCCAGGGAACTGCCAGTATAGTGGCAGGTTTTTACGGTTTGCTCCTGCTATTTAGTGAAAAATAAAAAATCATGGAGGATTTTTACAATGGAAGAAGCAAAGCAGAACATCAAACAAAAGAAGGATTCTTACAATCTGAGAATTGTGACGGCTGTACTGGTATTAACAGTGCTGGTTTTAGGGGAATTATATGTGATGATTAACTATCCGTCCAATTATGTGGCATTGATTGTACTTACAGTTGTAGCACTGGCTGATATTTATATTCTGATTGCCAGTGCAATCCAGAAAAATTATAAGAAAGAGATTGACCAGTACGAACAGTATGATAATCTGTTTAAGTCAGAAAAAGCTTCTTATCTTGTAACCCGCAAATCCTTTGAAGATATTGCGGATCAGCTTGATCGTATCGAAGAGGCAGCCGGTTCACCGACAAAGGACATCATAGATGCACAGAAATCCATTGCCAAAGTTACCATAAGCCGTAACAAAGAAAATTCCGATGCATTGATGAATTCCAACGACAAATTATTAGAGCAGATATTTAATTTTTCCGACCGTCTGGATAATCTTGAAAAGAACGTGTTAGAGCAGCAGCGTATCATAGTTGAGAATGCCAATAAAGACCTTCTGCTAAAACAGCAGGAAATGGCAGCTTCCGTGAAAGAAATGGAATTATCCATCCACAATACCATATTAGCTGAAGTTGGAAAAATAAATGGTGCGCCAGCTGTTGCTTATACAGCAGCACCGGTACAGCCATCATCAGCCGCACCAGTTGAGGAAGTAACGCCGGAAGAACCGGAAGCACCAATCAACGAAGTGATGCCGGAAGAACCGGAAGCACCAATCAATGAAGTAATGCCGGAAGAACCGGCAACAGAACCGGAGACAGCTGCAGAGGATATGCCGGATTTAGCAGAAGATGATTTATTAAATATAGATGCTTTATTCGGAAATGACGAAGCAGCTGAGTCTACAAAAGAAGTAGCAGAAGAAACCGGATCTGCAGAAGAAAACAATGAACCGGAACCAGAAGAACCAGTTGGTTTTGATGATACACTTGGATTTGCAGATGAAGAACCGGAAAAACCTGCATTTACAGAAGAAATGGTAAATACCATTGATGAACCGGTTATGGAAATGAATTCCGACCCAAATCATATGATGACACCGGAAGAGATTGCTGCTTTGATTGCAAATGCTGATGCAGCAGCTGAAGAAGCACCAGTTGTAACAGAAGATGCTATTTCAGAAGAATCTGAGCCGATAACGGAAGAGGAACCTGTGTCAGAACCGGTTGTGGAAGAACCGGCAGCAGAGCCTGTTATCGAGGCAAATTCTGACCCGAATCACATGATGACACCGGAAGAAATTGCGGCATTATTTGCTAATATGTAATTTACAAAATTTTTAAAAAAAATAAAAAATTACTTGCAATTCGATAAATTCTATTATATAATAGTCCTTGCGTTAAGCAATGCGCCACTAGCTCAGCTGGCAGAGCACCTGACTCTTAATCAGGGTGTCCAGGGTTCGAACCCCTG
>OLZH01000648.1_pt1 | contig 11775 bp, 9 predicted proteins | sample 1673821 | NCBI WGS metagenome assembly OLZH01 (sample SAMEA103958128, study PRJEB25191) | human gut metagenome | reverse complement strand
TTTCATGAAAGGGCGACAGGTTTTTGAAGCCTTCCGCGCCAGCAACGTCTACGTCATGCCATCCGTATCCGAGCCGTTTGGTATCTCGCCACTTGAAGCCATGCAGTGTGGTGTCCCGTCTATTATCAGCAAGCAAAGCGGCTGCGCAGAAATCCTCGACAAGTGTATCAAGATCGATTATTGGGACATCTACGCTATGGCCGATGCCATCTACTCGATCTGCACCAACGATTCCCTTTACAACTACCTGCGCGAAGAAGGACGAAACGAAGTGGCACAAATCACTTGGGAAAAAGTCGGCGAGCGCATCTATAATCATTACCAAAAACTTCTCAGCAATAGATAAACACCACAGCTATGAAAACTATCTGTTTATACTTTGAGATACACCAGAACATCCACCTCAAAAGGTACCGGTTCTTCGACATTGGAACAGACCACTACTATTACGACGACTACGAAAACGAACGGTCTATCACAGATACGGCGGACCACTCTTATGTCCCTGCGCTCAATGCCTTGATAGAGATGGCCAAGAAGCATCCGGGTTATTTCAAATGCGCATTCTCATTATCGGGCAGTGCCATTGAGCTTCTTGAAAACCATTCCCCCCAAGTCATTGAACTGTTGCAGGAACTCAACGAGACGGGATGCGTCGAGTTCTTGGCAGAACCCTACTCACACGGGTTCTCGTCGCTTGCAAACCCTGAATGTTTCAAAGAAGAAGTTTCTCAACTTTGCAAAAAAGTCAAGTCGCTCTTCGGACAAGACCCGAAGATTTTCCGCAACTCATGCCTTATCTACTCCGACGACATCGGCGACCTTGTCGCACAAATGGGCTTCAAGGGAATGCTGGCCGAAGGCGCGCGACATATTCTCGGTTGGAAGAGCCCACATTTTCTCTATAACAGCAACCACAACCCAGACTTAAAACTGCTTCTCCGCGACTACCGCCTGTCGGAAGACATCAGCCTCCGTTTCAATGACTCCAATTGGAGCGAGTATCCTCTCTTCGCCGACACTTACGCAGACTGGATTGCGCACTTGCCCGAGGAAGAACAAATCATTAATATCTTTATGGAGTTATGCGCATTGGGCATCTTCCAGCCCTTGTCGAGCAACATACTCGAGTTCATGAAGGCCCTGCCTGATCAGTTAAAGCAACGCGGCATCATATTCTCGACACCTTCTGAAATATGCGCAAAGATGAAATCTGCCGGACCGCTCGACGTGACCTATCCTACATCGTGGGTCGACGAAGAAAGAGACATCAGCCCATGGCTCGGCAACGACATGCAGAAAGAAGCTTTCAACAAGCTTTACAGCATAGCAGACCGCGTAAGGATCTGCAACAACCGCCGCATCAAACAAGACTGGGCCTACCTGCAAGCCTCCAACAACTTGCGTTTCATGAGCACCAAGCCCAACAGTTACGGAAGCTACCGGGGCATCTACGATTCCCCGTATGACGCGTTTACCAATTACATGAATATCCTCGGCGACTTCATCACTCGCGTCAACAACCTGTATCCGGCCGACATGGACACCGAAGAGCTCAACGCCTTGCTCACCACCATTAAGAACCAAGACAAAGAGCTGAGCATCAAGGACAAAGAAATCACCAAACTCCGTCAAATGCTCAAACGTTTAGAGAACAGTCCCGAGGAAAAGACTGCCGATTCCACCCCTAAGAAAGCCACAGCCACCAAAGCGGCCGCAAAGAACAAAGGGTAAACTGTCATTTGACAGACCTCATTCCGAAATCCCCGCCCAGACATCCTCCGGACGGGGATTTCGTATTTAAAGCGCTTCAAAGCATCATACCACCAGCACAAAGCCACGTAGCTTTCGCCCCTTACGTTTTTTTTCGCTAACTTTGCCGCGCATGAAAAGATTCACGTTCCTTCTGTTTCTCCTGCTTACCTTAGGGGCAGCAGCACACGCGCAAATTACCTTGGACGACAACAACGTATTCGCCCCATTAGGTGATGACATGAATTCTGGCCGACGCTCTGATGCCGACCTCCAAGGCGATACTGTCAAGAAGACAGACATTCCCGTGGGCTACTACGTCTGGCACATCAGCCCACGTTTCGGCGATGTCGTACCTGCTACGCCTGACACCCTCCCCCACTGGTTCCAGAACGCCAACCTGACCGACGGATACAATGGTACATATAACTTTCTGGGCAATATGGGAGCCCCGCGCATCAGCCGTCTATACTTCGAACGTGACGAACGCATAACACACTCGTCCTTCATTTTCGCAAAACCATACGACTTCTTTTTGAAGAAACCGGAACAGATATTCTTTTTCAACACCAAGTCGCCCGTCACCAACATTACCTACGACAAATGCGGCAACAAAAGCACGGGTGAAGACCGCATCCAAGCCTATTTTGCCGTCAATGTCAACAAGCGTCTCGGCGTCGGCTTCGACCTTGATTACCTGTACGGCCGCGGCTACTATGCCAACCAGTCAACAGCCCATTTCGGCGGAACATTATTCGGTTCGTACATCGGCCGCCAATACCAGCTACATGCCTACTACACGGCAAACCACCTGAAAATGCGTGAGAACGGCGGAATCGAGAACGACACATACATCACGAACCCCGAGGCGTTTCCCACACGCTATGGCTCGTCTGACATGCCCACCCGACTTTCAAAAGTGTGGAACAGGCTCAACGTAAACACACTATACCTCACTCACCGATACAGTCTGGGCTTCGAGCGCAATTATGATGAGGAAGGAAACATCGTCAAGGTTGACCACGAAAAACAAAAAAACCTGCATCAGGACACCAGACAAGCCGACTCTCTCCTTACGCTCAACGACACGACCACGCAACTTGTCCCTGCCGACAGCAGTGCACATCTTTCGCTGGCTTCCTCCCAGAACGAGAGGCAAGACAGCGTGCGCTACCGTACGGAATACATTCCAGTCACTAGCCTCATCCATACGCTCCAAATCGACAAACACGACCGCCGCCTGACCGTCAATGACGATCCAAACAATTTCTTCACAGAGCGTTACCTCCCAGGGGACTCATCTGTAAACAAGACAGACTATTTGCGTATTGCCAACACAGTGGCCATCGAGCTTCACGAAGGCTTCAACTCTTGGGTTAAATCAGGCCTCCGGCTCTACGCCATGCACGAATTTGAGCGTTATACCCTTCCCGACTCCGTGCCAGGCGTCACATGGGCACAGCCCTACGGTTCGCTCGTACTGGCCACTCAAAAATATGTCCGCAACTACTTCACCGTGGGCGCACAGTTGATGAAACGCGAGGGACGCATATTCCATTACGACGTCATAGGAGAACTGACCACCACAGGCAAGCACTGGGGCAACTTTAACGTCGAAGGAAACATCAACTTCAATATCCCACTGTTCAAGGACACACTACGGGTGACGGCTCACGGACGCATCGCCAACGAGCATCCCTCGTTCTATTACGAACACTACCACTCACAATTCGCCTGGTGGGACAACAGTGGCCTCAACGATATCTTCCGTACCCGAGTGGGCGGAGAACTCGTATTCAAGAAGACAAGATTGAGCATCAACGCAGAGACCATACAAAACTACGCCTACTTCTCTGCTTTGAGCACTCCCATAAACACATCAGAAGGCATCAACACCTATCAACACGCAGTCGGCGTGCGCCAAAGCAGCAAAAACATCCAATTGTTCTCCGCCACGCTGAAACAAGATCTGGCCTTCGGCATTTTCCATTGGGACAACGAACTTACCTACCAGGCCAGTTCGGACCAGGACATCCTATCCGTCCCGGCTTTCTCGGCTTACAGCAACCTCTACCTCTCGTTCCGTATCGCCAAAGTCTTAGGAGTTGAGTTCGGGGCAGACGTCCGCTATTTCACTAAATACTATGCCCCCACTTACTCTCCACTGAGCGGCACGTTTGCTACCCAAGACCCAGCAGGGGACAGGGTAAAGATAGGAAACTATCCCATCATCAACCTTTACGCCAACCTACACCTGCAACGATGCCGTCTCTACGTGATGGCTTCACACCTGAACGAAACGTTCATGACGGGCGAATCATTCCTCGTACCGCACTATCCCATCAACCCGATGACCATCAAGTTCGGTATCTCGTGGACTTTCCACAACTAATTGGCTGACAACACGTCACACCATGAGCAAGCCTAAATTTTAAAGACAGCGTCATCACACTTAATGCGGACCGCCCATTTCGTGGCAACCTGCCTGAAAAGAAACAGATGCGATGCTCTCATTTTATTCCGGCAATTCACCCGTTTTTCCAGACTCAGCAGGTACATACATCATTCATTGACATAAAGTCAGGCACTGCCATAAAGCTGCACTTATGCTCTATGAATACCTGACAGGCCATCACTTCAAAGCACTCAACAAGGGAATCTGACAATAAGCTGAAGAAAGAGGAATGAAGCCCCTACGCAAAGCCAGGCTGCATCACATAAGGATTTTCCACAATCAGCAGAACAGCCCATCTCCGGCTGCCAAAAACGTTGTCACCTGTTCGGAACATCAGCTGCTGCGACAGGAATTTCTGTCAATGCAACAGAATTTCCTGTATAACTGACAGTTTTTTCCCGGTACGCTTCATTGTTTCCACACGCATGGACGACTGTACTGTTTCACGGCTCAGCGTGACAACGTGAAGCATGGTTGCGGTCGGCTAGGCGGAAACCGCCATATCACAGAGCCAGCGACTCCGGTTTGCTCCGAAGCCGCTGGCATGTAATACTGTGCGAAGTAAATTTGTCACTGCGTGTCCGCAAAATCGTCTCAACAGTTTTGCTGTCGTTACACCTCGCGAAAAACACTTTGTCTACTGGGCGAATTTACTATAAATCACGGTCAGTTTGATGCCTCCCTCAGAACCACCGACAAGACGGGTGCTGGAAAGGCTCATGTCGTTATTGACTCGCAGCAGTTCCCGTGTAGATGTTCCGAAACTGCTCGTAGTGGTCGTATATACAGCCTGAACCGGAATCAAGACAACTTTGTTCCAATCTGGATTAGCAGCCTCCCACACTGCATATTTTTCTGCGCGCACAGCTTCGCTGTCGCCAGGCTGTACTCCAGCTTCCTTGTCGCGCAAAGTGCGGCAATAGGATACGAGACGGGCGATGTTCGTAAACGAATAAGCGTTCGTTGTCGATGAATAACTTGCCAAGAACGAAGTTATGTCGTCTGGCACCTTCCCTTCCTCGAAGAACCTGAACATCTCACTCTTCCGTACCATCAGAAGTGTCGAAGGCAATGACAGACTGTATTTAGAATTCACCAGGTTGTTACGACGGACGAAATCAATTCGGGCGCTATTGATCGTATCTGTATAATGCGTGCCGGCTACGACATCGCCGATCGGAAGTTCAACCTCAGTGAAAATGCCGGAAGGTGTCTTGATGTACGTGTATTCATCTTGGCCGTCCTGTACAAGAGCACTGAGCCCTTTGTTGTCTACGTGCGTGCTCTGGATGACCTCAGCCGTCGCTCCCATTCGCTGCATACCGTCAACAATCGTATCGCTGCCGTCACTTTGTGTGGTATGATAGCGGAAATAGATGTTGAGAGTCGACACATCCACGTTTATCATGGTTCCGACACCGCCGATGGTCTCGAATGAGAAGCCGGGACATACGTGGCGGATGAACTCATAAGAATCCGTGAAATAATTCGGGTTGTCATAGTATTTGTTCAGGATTTCCGTGGCATAAGAAGTCGGCAACTTGACGCGGATCTGCTGATAATAACTACTCGAATTAAGTAGGCTGTCCGCTACTGTCAAATCTTTAACCGCAAACGTCAGTTCTTTTTGATAAGGCGACTTCTTGTTCACATACTGCGACGGATCTATGTTCGTGTAATAAATGTCGGACTCTTCCATAACGTTTGCCGTATCAAGTTCCTGGACACGAATTTTCATCGTATTCAACGAATCGCCGTAATACGAACGAATGAAAACGCGGATATCGCATGAATCTGCAATTACTCTCCCGTTTTCCACGATCATTTTCTCCTTTTTCGGAAACGTATAATTATCCATGATATGGAACTGGGCCAGAAACCCGCACGTCGTCAACGTCTGCGTCTCCGGGTCAACTATGCGTCCCAAACGGCAGTCGTTTGTCGTCGCAAGCACCGAGTCCACCGCCAAAGAGCGACTGACCACACCGAACGTATCCGAATTGACAGTCATGCCGTCGCCACTGGGCATCACGCCCGTACCGATTGTCGCTGTATCTTCGTCACAAGAGATGCAAACAGCCGTTGGTAAAAGCGCAACGACACCAATGAGCATCGATAGGAACTTACTCAGGAAAGACATACTTCATCTTGAAATAAGGGTGTCTACTTTTGGGATTCCGAAAAAACTTTTTCGTAAAATTCGCCATAGCTTTCCGCCAAGCTGTCAGTACCGGGATATGCCAGAAACGGGAGGTTGCGCGCTGCAGCAAAATCCATCAAATCCGGACAAGCCCCGTCTTCGGCCTGCACCAAACCGTCAGAAAAAGCGACAGCCAAACGGTTCAGCACGTCAGGGCTGGAAAAGTCAACATCCAACCCGCTCAAAAATGCATCATCAACACTGCGGAAAGATAGACAGCGTTTGAAGTCGTCCACCGATAGCGATGAAGGTTTCTCGTTATATGCGGAATAAATCACCTTGGCATTAGCGAATGGCGGATCGTCCTTATATGCGGTCTTTATGTACAATGGGGCAACGGCTGACATCCACCCGAAACAATGAATGACATCGGGACACCACCGGAGTTTCTTTACAGTTTCAAGCACGCCGCGGGCGTAGAATATGGCTCGCTCCACGTTGTCGGGATATTCCTCCCCGTTCTCGTCCACGAGCATCTGGCGTTTGTGGAAATAGTCATCATTGTCTATAAAATAGACCTGCATTCGTGCCGCCTGTATTGACGCGACTTTGATAATAAGCGGATGATCCGTGTCGTCGATTATGATGTTCATACCCGACAGCCTGATCACCTCGTGCAGTTGGTTACGGCGTTCGTTTATTCCGCCCCATCGCGGCATAAACGTACGAATCTCACGACCGCTTTCCTGAATGGCCTGCGGCAGGTAACGTCCTGCACTCGACATCGCACTTTCTGAAACGTAAGGGACTATCTCTTGGGTTATGAATAAAACCTTTTTGACGTTCATGTTTACCGATATAAGTTTCTGTCGAGGCAAAGGTACGAAAAATTCGGCAAACAGACCTTACAAATAGGCGAGGAATGGCGTCAGCCGCGCATCCGGGGACTTTTATGGCTATAATGTTTCCCTATATGGTAAAAAAGCTGTTAATTTGCACGCTGATAGGTATTAGTAATTAGGAGATTGATCCCATGAAAGTTATCACTACTATTTCTGAATTAGACGCAGAACTGTCAGCCGCAAGGGCTGAAAACCGCAGCATTGGCCTCGTGCCAACGATGGGCGCACTCCACGCTGGCCACCTGTCGCTGGTGGAACGCGCAATAGCGGAAAACGACGTCACAGTCGTCAGCATTTTTGTCAATCCTACACAATTCAACGATAAGACAGACCTCGCCAACTATCCTCGTACGTTGGAGGCAGACTGTACCCTGCTCGAAAAAGCCGGCGCGACAATCGCATTCGCCCCATCGGTCGAGACGATGTACCCAGAGCCTGATACCCGGCATTTCAGTTACCCGCCGACCGACACGGTCATGGAAGGAAGCCGCCGGCCAGGCCACTTCAACGGCGTGTGTCAGATTGTGAGCAAATTGTTCATGCTGGTAAAACCGGGCAAGGCCTATTTCGGTGAAAAAGACTTCCAGCAAATCGCCGTAATCAAAGCGATGGTAGCCGACCTCAAATTGCCCGTCGAAATCTGCGCCTGTCCCATCGTCCGCGAAACAAGCGGACTGGCGCTCAGCAGCCGGAACACGCTACTGAGCAAAGCTGAAAAAGAAATTGCAGTCAACATCTCGCGTACACTTAAAGAAAGCATTGATTACGCCAAAACACACAGCGTAGCCGAAACCCAAGAGTACGTGACCGATTCCCTCAACGCAATCGACGGCCTACGGGTTGAATACTACGAGATTGTGAACGGCGATACTCTGCAAGACATCAATGACTGGAACGACGCACCCTATGTCGTCGGCTGCATCACCGTATTCTGCGGTAGCCGTCCTGTGCGACTGATCGATAACATCAAATACAAGGGCACATGCTAATCGAAGTCCTAAAGTCCAAAATACACTGTGTCCGAGTAACGGAAGCGAACCTACACTATATGGGCAGCATCACCATCGACGAAGACCTGATGGACGCAGCAGGCCTCATCGCGGGTGAACGCGTATTCATCGTCAACAACAACAACGGTGAACGAATGGATACCTACATCATCAAAGGCGAACGCGGGTCAGGCTGCATCTGCCTGAACGGGGCAGCGGCCCGGAAAGTGCAGGTCGGCGACATTGTCATTATCATGGCTTACGCCACCATGGACTTTGAAGAGGCCAAAAACTTCAAGCCGAAAATCATATTTCCCGACTCAAACACCAACCGCCTTGTATAATGAAAAACTTTCTTGACCTCTGTACACAACGATACTCTGTAAGGAAATACAAGGACACACCTATTCCCCACGAAGTATTGAAGTATATTCAAGCGTGCACACGCTTGGCACCCTCAGCCGTTAACCGCCAGCCGTGGAAGTTCTACTTAATCCGTGAGGCCTCCACACTCGAACAGCTCTATCCATGCTATGACCGCACCTGGTTCCGCGAAGCCCCTATCTGCGTAGTAGCCTGCAAGCTGACTGATGAAGAATGGAAGCGCGAAGCTGACCAAAAGCCCCACGGCGACATCGACGTGGCTATCGCAGTGGAACACCTCTGTCTGGCTGCTGCGGAAAAAGGAATAGGCACATGCTGGGTCTGCAACTTTGACGTCGAACGTTGCCGCAAAGTCCTTGACCTGCCTTACGGCATCATTCCCGTTGCACTCATACCAATGGGCTATTCAGCTGATGAAAGCACCCCAGCAAAAAAGCGAAAGGAAATCTCGGAAACTTGGGAAGAACGCTAAAAATCCGTCAGAAAACCTTCGCGCCAGACCTCAACATCTCCTCCGTGCTTCGCGGAGGATTTTTTTTGGCCGTAACGGTCAACGTGCCGCTCTTTGCAGAACGCTCCAAAGCCTCATAACGTTCCATGCGTCCCCAAAAGCGCTCGAAAGGATCTTGACTGGGAATTCCGCGACTCAACACGACTTCATACTTGCACTCAGGAATCTTATAGTCGCCCACCTTCTCAGGTACTATGTAATAGGCTTGCCACGGCACAGCATAATAGACAGTCCCGTCAAGCCGCACACGCTGCGTGGCACGGCGGACAGGAACACTGCGCACCCGACATCCTTTCACTTTGGGTGATTCTGCTTTTTCAACACGCTGCACCGGATAACGGGAATAGAGTCGGAAAACGACCAGACAACTGTCGCCTACAATTACATCACTGTTTCTGCACTCTGCCCGCACGAAGAAATCCCCGTCCGTCCTATCCTTGGCTTTCACGGCCACAACCATGCAAGCCGCCAGCATCCACAATGTCAACCTTCTCCACATGTACATTGTACAATTAAAGATTTTCGCATTCTGCCAGCCACGACGCTGATGACGCATCGCTCGGCATACGCCAATCGCCACGCGGGCTCAACGAACAGCTGCCCACCTTGGGACCATCGGGCAAGCAACTGCGTTTGAACTGCTGTGAGAAGAAACGACGGAAGAACGTCGTCAGCCATTTCTTGATGCACTCATCGTCATAGGTGCCGGCGAAAGCATGTCGGGCAAGGTAATAGATTTTAGCCGGCCGAAAACCATAACGCAAAAAATAGTAAAGGAAGAAGTCATGAAGCTCATACGGCCCTACGAGGTCTTCTGTCTTTTGTGTGATGTGTCCCTCACTGTCTGCCGGGATAAGTTCAGGACTGATCGGGGTAGCCACGATATCAAGCAACGTAGCACGACTCATTTCGTCCGCCACATTGTTTGCCACCCAAAGCACGAGGTGTTTCACCAGCGTCTTTGGCACAGAGACATTGACACCGTACATGCTCATGTGATCGCCGTTGTAGGTGGCCCAACCTAACGCCAACTCACTCAGATCGCCCGTCCCGACGACAAAGCCCCCCGTCTGGTTGGCCACATCCATGAGGACCTGCGTCCGCTCGCGCGCCTGGCTGTTCTCATAAGTCACATCGTGAACATTAGGATCGTGACCGAGGTCTTCAAAGTGCCGCATACAGGCAGCCTTAATACTGATCTCACGCACCGTCACTCCCAAGCTGCGCATCAGGCTGAGTGCATTGGCATACGTCCGCCCTGTCGTGCCGAAGCCGGGCATCGTGACGCCAACAATATCACGGCGGTCACGTCCCAAGCGGTCGAAAGCGTACACGCAAACCAAGAGAGCAAGCGTCGAATCCAGCCCTCCGCTGATGCCGACAACGATTGTTTTGGCCTTTGTATGTGCTACACGCTGGGCTAACCCCGTGGCCTGTATGCTCAGGATTTCCTCGCAGCGGGCGTCAAGTTCGTCACCCTCGGGAACAAACGGACGCGGACTGACGGTCCGGCTTAACCCTTGCTGCCGCTCTTCGGGAATGCTCACTGGCTCTAACTCCACGACACGATAGGACTGCGACGGGCACGTCAACTGCTTTGAATGGGAAAACGTGGTGTTGTGCCGGCGCTCATAGCGGAGGCTTTCCACGTCAATCTCGCTTACAACGAGTTGGTCGTCGAGTTTGAAGCGCTGTCCCTCGGCCATGATACGGCCATTTTCAGCCACGTAGGCTCGCCCGGAGAACACCAAGTCCTGCGTGCTCTCGCCAAAGCCGGCACCGGCATAGACATAGCCCGAGAGGCTACGGGCACTCTGACTGGCCACAAGGCTGCGCGTATAGGCACTCTTACCTACGACCTCATTGCTCGCACTGAGATTGAACACCAATTCTGCGCCTTGAAGGGTCAAGTACGAACTGGGAGGAATGGGCGCCCAAAGATCCTCACAGATCTCGACGCCGAACGTGCAGTGTCCGGTGTCAAAAAGGAGGTGTGCTCCCATCGGGACGCTTTGTCCGCAGAAGCGCAATACGGCATCGCCGGTCACGGGCGCTGACGCAAACCAGCGTTGCTCATAGAATTCGTTGTAATCAGGTAAATAAGTCTTTGGGATGACACCGACTATTTTCCCACGGTGTATGACTACGGCACAGTTGAACAATACGCCGTCCAGACTCAACGGAGCGCCGATGATTGTCACCACGTTCAGCGAATGACTGAATGCCATCAGTTTGAGCAACGCAGCCTCAGCGTCCTCAAGCAGCAACTGCTGGTGAAACAAGTCCTGACAGGTATAGGCTGTCACACACAACTCGGGGAAGCACAATACCTCGACGCCTTGCCCTTCGGCTTGCGCCATCAGGTTCTCAATCTGTTCCGTATTATATTTGCAGTCGGCCACCCGGACATGCGGGACAGCGGCAGCCACTTTAACAAAGCCGTACTTCATACGCTCTTCGGTCTTCTGATCGTTTTTATTCCGCCACAAAGTTACGTTTTTTTCGCCACTGCCACAAACCTCTTGACGGCAAGGCTTTACGGAATGAGATTCCGCATGAACAGTCAGTGCGACAGAAAATACTGCCGCGGCGATAGTATTTTCTGTCAGCCGTCCGAAAATCCCGGCTCGCGCATCCAGACT
>OLZH01000646.1_pt1 | contig 11787 bp, 6 predicted proteins | sample 1673821 | NCBI WGS metagenome assembly OLZH01 (sample SAMEA103958128, study PRJEB25191) | human gut metagenome | reverse complement strand
ACCATGTCTATTCTGGAATGTATTTTAGTAGATACTACTAACGGAGAAATTAAACTTACTGCCAACGATATGGAACTCGGCATTGAGACGACCATCGAGGGACAGATCGTAGAAAAAGGTATCATTGCCCTGGATGCCAAGATATTCCTTGAAATCGTGCGTAAACTTCCCGACAGCGATATTACCATTGAAACAGATGCTTCTTTTAAGACCGTCATTACCTGCGAAAAGGCAAAATTCACTATTATTGGTAAATCCGGCGAAGATTTTTCCTATCTTCCCGCAGTGGAGAGAGATGACAGCATTGTGATCAGTCAGTTTATTTTAAAAGAACTGGTAAGACAGACAATTTTCTCTATCTCTGACAATGATAATAACAAATTAATGACCGGTGAACTGTTTGATATTAACGGAGATGAATTCAAGATCGTGTCTCTGGATGGACATCGTATCTCTATCCGTAAGATTCAGATGAAGAATAGTTATGCTCCCAAAAAGGTAGTGGTACCCGGTAAGACCCTGAATGAAGTAAGTAAGATTTTACCCGGAGATGCAGACAGCGATGTTACAATCTCTTTCACTGAAAAGCACATTGTATTTGAATTCGATAAGACCGTTGTGGTATCCCGTCTGATCGAAGGAGAATATTTCAAGATCGACCAGATGCTTTCCAGCGATTATGAGACCAAAGTAAGAGTCAACAAGAAAGAGTTCTTAAGCTGTATCGATCGTGCTACTCTTCTGGTAAAGGAGGGCGATAAGAAACCTATTATCGTAAATATCACAGACAGTGGAATGGAACTTAAAATCAATTCCGCTCTGGGAAGCATGAACGAAGAAATCGATATTCAGAAACAGGGTAAGGATCTGATGATTGGATTCAACCCCAAGTTTCTGATCGATGCTCTCCGTGTCATCGATGATGAGGAAGTGGATCTTTATATGGTAAATCCCAAGGCACCCTGTTTTATCAAGAATACAGAGGAAAGCTATATTTACCTGATCCTTCCCGTGAACTTTACAACAGTTGCTTAAACTTAAGAACAGAGGTTAAATCAATGCATACGATCCGTTTAAAGGATGATTATATTAAGCTTGGTCAGGCATTAAAGGCAGCCGGTGTAGTAGAATCCGGCGTAGATGCAAAATTTGCCGTACAGGACGGTCTGGTAAAAGTAAACGGACAGACCGAGACCCAGAGAGGCAAAAAGCTGGTATCCGGAGATAAAGTGGAATATGATGGCGAGACCATCGTGATAGAATAAGCAGGTTACTATGATCATCAAATCAATCGAATTGGCAGATTACAGGAATTATGATTCTCTTGTCCTGCAGTTTGACCGGGGGACGAATATCCTCTACGGTGATAATGCCCAGGGCAAGACGAATATCCTGGAAGCAATCTATGTTGCTGCCACCACAAAATCGCATAAGGGAAGCAAGGACAGAGAAATTGTTAATTTCGACAAGGAAGAGGCACATATCAGAACTTATCTCGAGAAAGACGGTAAAGAGATCCGTGTGGATATGCATCTGAGAAAGTCCAAATCCAAAGGAATTGCCATAGATGGTCAGAAGATCAAGAAAGCAGCGGATCTTCTGGGGCTTTGTAATGTTGTGTTTTTTTCTCCGGAAGACTTGGGAATCATTAAAAATGGTCCCTCTGAGCGGAGAAGATTTGTAGATATGGAACTGTGCCAGCTGGACAATTTCTATCTCTACAATCTCAATCATTACAACAAAATTGTCAATCAGCGTAACAAGCTTCTCAAAGATATGTATATGAATCCGGATCTGAAGGAAACTCTGACTATCTGGGATATGCAGCTGGTGTCTTACGGAAGTAAGATCATAGAGAGAAGAAAGCTGTTCGTGGAACAGCTCAATGAGATCATTTATGAGATTCATAAAAAATTGTCCGGTGGGCGGGAAGAAATCCGTATCCAGTATGAGCCGGATGTGGAACTGGATGAATTTGAAAGTAAGCTGAGAAACAGTCAGGACCGGGATATGCGGGCAAAAATGACATCTGTGGGACCCCACAGAGATGATTTTTCTTTTCTGGTAGGGGACGTGGATATCCGTAAGTTCGGATCCCAGGGGCAACAGCGTACTGCTGCTCTTTCCTTGAAATTATCCGAGATCGAGCTGGTAAAAAGGATTACGAAAGATACGCCGGTATTATTACTTGATGATGTATTGTCTGAACTGGACAGTAACCGGCAAAACTATCTGTTGAACAGTATCGGGGATATTCAGACCATCATTACCTGTACCGGTCTGGAGGAATTTGTAAATAACCGGTTTGAAATCAACCGGGTATTCAAAGTATCCGCCGGAACTGTCACCTGTGTAAATGAAAATATGGGACTGAAATCCGAACCGGAAGAAACTCCGGCAGATGAGTATAATTTTGGCAGCCTGTAGGGCAGAATGTGAGGAATCATGAGCGAAGAAAATATGAACAATACCGCGGTAGAACATGAATATGGCGCGGATCAGATTCAGATATTGGAAGGTCTGGAAGCTGTAAGAAAGCGTCCGGGAATGTATATTGGTACCACATCCAGCAGAGGACTGCATCATCTGGTATATGAGATCGTAGACAATGCGGTGGATGAAGCACTGGCAGGATTCTGTGATACCATTGATGTAACCATCAATGAAGACAATTCCATCACCGTTATTGATAACGGACGAGGAATTCCGGTAGGCATCAATCACAAAGCAGGTATCCCTGCAGTAGAAGTCGTATTTACGATTCTGCATGCCGGCGGTAAGTTTGGCGGTGGGGGATACAAGGTATCCGGTGGTCTGCACGGTGTAGGTGCCTCTGTTGTAAATGCCCTCTCCAACTGGCTGGAAGTAGAAATTTGCCAGGGTGGCAAGGTATATAAGCAGCGTTATGAGAGAGGTCATGTATGCTATGCTCTGAAAGAAATCGGCACCTGCCCTATGGAAAAGACCGGAACGAAAGTTACTTTCCTGCCAGATGATACGATTTTTACTGAGACAACGGTATATGATTTTGATGTATTGAAGAGAAGACTCAGAGAGATGGCATTCCTGACCAAGGGGCTGCGCATCATTTTAAGAGATAATCGTACTGAAGAGGAAACTTCTCTGGAAGGTGGTTCTGTCGTTGACAGTGCAGCTGCGGAAGCTATGTCTACAGAGCACGAAAAGAAGCAGATCAGTGAACTGTTACAGAGGGCACAGGAAGATGCCATGGAAGCAGGAGCATCCACAGAAGCAATGACTTCCGAAGAAACTTCAGCTTCTGCGGATACAGCAAATGACTCTGAAGCATTTGCAGATGCTTTTGCTACGTCCGAGGAATCCACCAAAGCCCGTACCGGCGGCAAGATCGGTAAGATACATACCATTACTCTGGAAAATGGTAAGAAACAGAAAGTCGTTGAGTTCTACTATGAAGGTGGTATCAAGGAATTTGTTGCTTACCTGAACAAAAGTAAGGAGCCTTTATACGAAAACATTCTGTATTTTGAGGGTGAGAAGAATAATGTGTACGTGGAAGTATCCTTCCAGCACAATGATTCTTATAACGAGAGCGTATTCAGCTTTGTAAATAACATCAATACTCCCGAGGGAGGTACTCATTTACAGGGCTTCCGTAATGCCATTACGAAGACATTTAACGATTACGCAAGAAGCGCAAAGCTGTTAAAAGACAGTGAGCCGAATCTGTCCGGTGAAGATATCCGTGAGGGTCTGACTGCCATTGTCAGTGTCAAGATCGAGGATCCTCAGTTCGAAGGACAGACCAAGCAGAAACTGGGTAACAGTGAGGCAAGAGGCGCTGTTGACAATATTGTCAGTGAGCAGCTGACTTATTTCTTAGAGCAGAATCCGCAGATTGCAAAGTCCATCTGTGAGAAGTCGATTCTGGCACAGCGTGCCAGAGAGGCAGCCAGAAAGGCAAGAGACCTCACCAGGAGAAAGACCGCTCTGGATACCATGGCTCTGCCCGGTAAGCTGGCAGACTGTTCCGATAAGGATCCGAAGAACTGCGAGATTTACATCGTAGAGGGAGACTCCGCAGGAGGAAGTGCGAAGACAGCACGTTCCCGTGCAACACAGGCTATCCTGCCCCTGCGTGGTAAGATACTGAATGTAGAAAAGGCAAGACTGGATAAGATTTATGCCAATGCTGAGATCAAGGCAATGATCACTGCTTTTGGTACCGGAATCCATGAGGATTTTGATATTTCCAAGCTTCGTTACAACAAGATCATTCTGATGACCGATGCCGATGTAGACGGTGCGCATATCAGTACTCTTCTGCTGACTTTCATCTATCGGTTTATGCCGGAGCTGATCAAGCAGGGACATGTATTTCTGGCGAAGCCGCCTCTGTATAAGCTGGAGAAGAACAAGAAGGTATGGTATGCCTACAGTGATGAAGAACTGGACAGCATTCTCTCTGAAGTAGGTCGTGACCAGAACAACAAGATCCAGCGTTACAAAGGTCTGGGTGAGATGGATGCGGAACAGCTCTGGGAGACCACCATGGATCCGGAGAGACGTATTCTGCTCAGAGTCAACTACGATGAAGAGACTGAATCCGAACTGGATCTGACCTTTACCACACTGATGGGTGACAAGGTAGAACCCAGAAGAGAATTCATCGAAGAAAATGCTCAGTTTGTTAAGAATCTGGACATCTAATAACTATTCAGAGCCGTTATCAGGCTCTGAATAGTTACGGTATTTAATAATAGAGAGTCGTATTTTACGACAGATTGTGAGGAAACATGAACGACGATATTTTTGATAAGCCTTCGGAGGCTGAGATTGATAAAATCCATGAAGTCGATCTGAAAGAAAAAATGGAAACTTTCTATATCGACTATGCCATGAGTGTTATCGCATCCCGTGCGCTTCCGGATGTGAGGGATGGTCTGAAGCCGGTACAGAGACGTGTACTCTATTCTATGATCGAACTGAACAATGGTCCCGACAAGCCGCATCGTAAGAGTGCCCGTATTGTCGGTGATACCATGGGTAAATATCATCCTCATGGTGACAGCTCCATCTACGGTGCATTGGTTAATATGGCACAGGACTGGTCTACCCGTTATCCTCTGGTAGATGGCCACGGTAACTTCGGTTCCATGGATGGTGACGGTGCTGCAGCAATGCGTTATACCGAGGCAAGACTTTCCAAGATTTCCATGGAGCTTCTGGCAGATATCGGTAAGAATACCGTAGATTTCGTACCGAACTTTGATGATACTGAAAAAGAACCTGTCGTACTGCCCAGCCGTTATCCAAACCTGCTAGTCAACGGTACTACCGGTATTGCCGTAGGTATGGCTACCAATATTCCACCTCACAACCTTCGTGAAGTGGTACAGGCTGTTGTTAAAATTATTGATAATCGTGTAGAAGAAGACAGAGATACTACGATCGATGAGATTCTTCCCATTGTGAAAGCTCCCGATTTTCCTACCGGAGGACTGATTCTGGGTACCAGAGGCTGTGAGGAAGCTTATCGTACCGGCCGTGGTAAGATCAGAGTCCGTGCAGTGACCAATATCGAGACACTACCTAACGGTAAGAGCCAGATCATTGCCACCGAACTGCCATATATGGTCAATAAGGCCAATCTGATCATCAAGATTGCTGAGCTGGTAAAACTGAAAAAGATCGACGGTATCACAGATATCCGTGATGAATCCAACCGTGAAGGTGTCCGCGTGGTTATTGAGCTTCGTAAGGATGCCAATGCCAATGTTATTCTGAATCAGCTGTACAAGCATACACAGCTTCAGGATACTTTTGGTGTGATCATGCTGGCGCTGATCAACAATCAGCCTAAGGTCATGAATCTGCTGGATATGCTGACTTATTACCTGAAACATCAGGAGGATGTGGTTACCAGAAGAACCAAATATGATCTGAACAAGGCTGAGGAAAGAGATCATATTTTACAGGGATTGTTAAAGGCTCTGGACTTCATTGACGAAGTTATTACTATTATCCGTGGCAGTCAGAATGCCCAGATTGCAAAAGAACGTTTGATGGAGAGATTTGAACTTTCTGATGTACAGGCACAGGCTATTGTGGATATGCGTCTGCGTGCTCTGACAGGTCTGGAAAGAGAGAAGCTGGAAAACGAGCATCAGGATCTGGTAGCAAAAATTGCGGAGTTGAAGGCTATTTTGGCAGATGAAAAGCTGTTATTAGGTGTTATTAAGACAGAAATGAGTGCTATCGCTGAGAAATACGGCGATGACAGACGCAGTAAGATCGGTTATGACGAACTGGATATCTCCATGGAGGATCTGATTCCGAGGGAAAATACTATTATTGCCATGACCAGTCTCGGTTATATCAAACGTATGACCGTAGATAATTTCAAAGCACAGAACCGCGGCGGCCGAGGTATCAAAGGAATGCAGACCATCGATGAGGATTACATTGAGGATCTGTTGATGACGACGACTCATCATTATCTGAACTTCTTCACCAATATGGGAAGAGTATACAGATTAAAAGCATATGAGATCCCGGAGGCAGGCCGTACCGCAAGAGGTACTGCTATCGTGAACCTCTTGCAGCTGGCACCCGGTGAAAAGATCACCGCAATGATTCCTATCCGTGAATACAGTGATGACAAGAATCTGTTTATGGTGACCAAGACCGGTATCGTGAAGAAGACGCCTCTGATGGAGTTCTCCAATGTCAGAAAGAACGGACTGACCGCTATCAACCTCAGAGAAGAGGATGAACTGATCGAGGTAAAGATCACCGACAGCAACAGCGAGATCTTCCTGGTAACCAAACAGGGTATGTGTATCCGCTTCCAGGAGACAGATGTCCGGGCCACCGGCCGAGCGTCCATGGGTGTCATCGGTATGAATCTCTCTCCCGGTGATGAGATCATCGGCATGCAGTTACAGACCCAGGGCAGCGATCTGCTGATCGTATCCGAGAACGGTATGGGCAAACGTACCAATATGGATGAATTTACCGTACAGAAACGTGGCGGTAAGGGTGTAAAATGCTACAAGATCGTAGAAAAGACCGGTGATGTGGTAGGTGCCAAGGCTGTAAATGATGATAACGAGATCATGATGATCACTACCGAAGGAATTATTATTCAGCTGCGTGTGCAGGATATTTCTACGCTGAGCAGAATTACTTCCGGTGTGAAGCTGATCAATCTGGATAACGGCATAAAGGTAGCACAGATTGCCAAGGTACGTGAGAAACTGTCCAATGGTGATCATGAATTCGATAATATCGAAGAAGCCATGGAACAGGTATCACAGGAAGTCGGTTCCGAGGATGAGGACGAAGCAGAAGAAAATCTGATTTTCCCTACCGAAGATTCTGAAGATGATGAATAAATAAGAGTTAATGATTAAGTTGAGCACTTTTTATATTGCAGAAAAAGATATATATGTGATATAACAAAAGTGCTCAATTTAGTGAGACACAGATAAAAGCAAGCGGCTGCGAAGCAGATATTTGTTTTTATAGGCTCACAAGTGAACGAATATTCTGCAAAGCAGGATGTAAAATGCAATAGCACGAATTCGTGAAGTTATAATGTAATAACTTAAATGAAGAAGAGGGGTATGAAAATGGAATCTTATAGTATTTTCAGAGATTTGGCAATTATTATTGTATTTGCCAAGGTGTTTGGCATCATTGCGAGAAAATGTAAGGCACCACAGGTGGTAGGTGAGATTATTGCCGGTCTGTTGATCGGACCCAGTGTACTGGGACTGGTGCAGCAGACGGCGGCTTTGCTTTTGCTGGTGGCAATCGCGGCGGTTTTGTTCAATTCCTATCTGGCGGTAGACACAGCGGATGGCACAAAAGTATATGAATTATCCCCTCTGGATGCGGAAACGCAATTTGAAGATTCCGTGATTTTCCATGATCTGTTCCAGAGCTCGGTATCGGATATTATCCAGCTTATGGTGATCAAAGGACAGATGGAGACCAATGGAAGCTTTGATCCGCATAAGCATGTTGATATCACGGAATTTGCTTCAGGGAAAACCGGCGGTGCAGATTGCCCTGTAACAGCAGTTTATGAGCTGGAAGATCTGATCAAATGGGGAAAATACGGTGCGGAATATACAGATCGTATTATGAGTATGTCGGACTTCGTGAATTATTTCGGACCGATAGACCTGGAGTCGAACTTCCGCGTGGATGCGGACGGACAGCTGGTGTTCGTGGCAGGCGGAGAGCAGACGGAGGAGCAGAAGGAAGCAGTCGCACAGGCAATCGAGGCAATTCCGGAGAGCCAGAGAACCGATCGGCTGGAAGACCTGGCTTTCACATACATTGTGAAAGAGAGTGTACAGGATATCCGGGTATCCAGAGAAGACGATGGTACGCTGACGGTATATTTCCCGATGCTGGTGAACCGTTATGCCACCGTAGACGGAGAGAAGCAGCTGACAGCCTGTGCGGACAACTGGATCGAATATATTGCGCTGCAGAGCAATCTGGAGATGACGATCCAGACGTTGTCAGCCAACTATGAGCAGTATCAGAACTGTAATGATCTGTATAAAGAAGATGCGGGCAATCTGAAATATGTGGTCCGTATGATGACAACAGATGGAGTTAGCAGAACCTATACGAATGTATCGGAGTTTGAGAACAGTTCCGATAATGATATTACGGATTATTTTTCGGAGTACAGACGGTATCTGATCTATTATCCGGACAGTCTGGAATTTACCGGCAACACAGGAATGACTGAGGGCCAGATCTATCAGTATCTGAAAGAGTATGGTTATGTGCATCCGGATATGACTCATATCTGGATCGCAGTGGATACCAATTATCCGGTGGAGGGAGATTCCTTTTACAATGCCAATGTGGTGTTCCAGAGAATCGTTCCGAATATCTGGTATCTGATCGGCGGAGGGATCCTGCTGGCAGTATTGTGGCTGCTGGTGGGTATTTATCTTACCGTAACGGCCGGCGTGGCTTACGATGAGGAGGATGAGCCGGTTCTGTACCTGAACGGTATCGATCATGTCTGGATCGAGTTCATGGCGCTTTTGCTGGTGGGATTTATCTATGGCGGAAGAATCGGATACGATTATCTGATGAATGTGGCCAATAAGGTATATCTCAGCCATTCCGAGATCCAGGGGCGGGAGATCACACGGCTGACAGCCTACGGTGTCTTTGCGCTGTATGGCTTCTGCGTAAGCATGGGAATCAATGTTTTCTGGTACAGCCTGATCCGCAGGATCAAATCCCACAATATGTGGAGTGACAGTTTCCTGCACTGGATCGTCACAAGCTTCGGTAAGGCGGTACATTTTGTGGTTTCCCACAGAAATTCCGCCATCAGCTCACTGATCCCGTATAATCTGTTTCTACTGGTGAATCTGGCAGGAATTTTCGGAGCTTATCTGCTACGGGGAAAAAGCGCTCTGTGGGTGCTTCCGGCACTGGGGGCTATTGTGTTGGACGGCATTGTGGGGGTACTAAGGTTCAAGCAAAAAGCGGAGCAGATCGATATCGTGGAAGGAATCCGAAGGATCCGTGATGGAGAAGTGGATTATAAGCTGGATGTGGAATCTCTTCATGGGGACAACCGTGAGATGGCGGATGCAGTCAATAACATCGGAGAGGGTATCCGCAAGGCGGTAAGCACCAGCATGAAGGATGAGCAGATGAAATCGGATCTGATCACCAATGTCTCCCATGATATTAAGACACCGCTGACTTCCATTATCAATTATGTGGATCTGTTGAAACGCCTAAAGATCACGGAAGAACCGGCCAGAAGCTATATTGAGGTGCTGGACAGCAAATCCCAGAGACTGAAACAGTTGACGGATGATCTGGTGGAGGCTTCGAAAATCTCCTCCGGTAACATTGTGCTGAATCTGGAACAGTTGAACCTGACGGAACTGCTGAATCAGGCAGTGGGAGAATTCTCCGACAGAATGGAAGAGAAAAAGCTGCAGGTGATCTTTGACGGAAATGATGTGGCCGGCATGATCTATGCCGACAGCCGCAGGATGTGGAGAATCATTGAAAATCTGTTTCAGAATATCTGCAAGTATGCCCTGGAGGGAACCAGAGTCTATCTGGAGATGCAGGTAAAGGACGGAAGAGTCATCGCTTCTCTGAAAAATATTTCCGACCGGCCCATGAATCTCAAGGGTGAGGAACTGTCAGAGAGATTTATCCGGGGAGATGCTTCCCGTACTACCGAGGGAAGTGGTCTGGGTCTGTATATTGCGAAAAATCTGACCAAGGCACAGCACGGAGAATTCCAGATTCAGCTGGATGGAGATCTGTTTAAGATTATATTGGATTTCCCGGAATACCATAAGCCGGAAGAACCCGCCACTGAGCAGCTGAAGGAGACCGTGTCGAAAGAGGTTTAGAAATGGCGAAATAAGAAATACTGAAATAAGCAATATAACTGAAAAACGCAGAAACCATAACGGCTTCTGCGTTTTTTTATGCGTTGTCAGATCTGTTGGAAATTAAAAATGAAATTCGCTCATTTCCGTACGATTGTTGTAGGCTTCTACAATACCGTGGATCTTTTCGGTGGTAGCCATGACATTGGACAGAGAAGCGTCATGGTTCATAAAGTCGATCAGGGAAGCAATGAACTTGCTCATATCGGCTTCCACGAAATAAGGTCTGGTGTAGATCTCAGGCGGCAGATAGGTAAGGTTCGTAGTAATGACCTTATCGAAATCACCATGCTCGTAAGCAGCGTCGAAATTCTTCAGACCGTCGGTGAACAAGCCGAAAGTACAGCAGATATATACGCGTCTGGCTTTCATGGCCTTTAACTGTTTTGCAGTATCCAGCATACTTCCACCGGAGGAGATCATGTCATCGATGATGATGATATCCTTACCTTCAATATTGTCACCTAAGAATTCGTGAGCAACGATAGGGTTCTTGCCGTTGACGATGGTGGAATAGTCACGTCTCTTGTAGAACATACCAGTATCGACACCCAGAACGCTGGCAAAATAAATGGCACGATCCAGAGCTCCTTCATCCGGGCTGATGACTAACAGATGATCCTTGTCCACGATCATATCGTCCTCGGAATTTAACAAGGACTTGATGAACTGGTAAGGGGTGGTAAAATTATCAAATCCATTCAGCGGAGTGGAGTTCTGTACTCTGGGATCATGGGCATCAAAAGTGATAAAGTTATCAATTCCCATATCCCGTAACTCTTCCAGTGCATAAGCACAGTCCAGGGATTCTCTGCCGCTGCGGCGATGCTGTCTGCCTTCATAGAGGAAAGGCATGATGACGTTGATACGTCTGGCCTTGCCGTTGCAGGCGGCGATGACACGCTTCAGATCCTGGTAGTGGTCATCAGGAGACATGTGGTTGGTATAGCCGTTCATGTTGTAAGTAATACTATGATTGCATACATCCGTTAAAATAAACAGATCCCTGCCACGGATAGTCTCACCGATCTGCGCCTTTGCTTCACCGCTACCGAAGCGGGGTACATCCACGTCTACCAGATAATTGCTCTAGATATAGCCGTGAAAGGCAGGATCGTTTTTCACTTTGTCATTATGGATACTCTTACGGAATTCTACCATGTAGTCATTGATGCGGCGTCCCATTTTTTCTGCGGAAGGCAGAGCGATGATCTTCAAAGGAGCCACAGGCATGGCATTTTCCAGTTCGTGTAAATTAGGCATGATGTCCCTCCTGGACGAGATAGTTATGATGTCGGGGGCAAAAGCCCCCGACTTTGATGCCTACGGATTGTTTCGTGCTACG
>OLZH01000643.1_pt1 | contig 11826 bp, 8 predicted proteins | sample 1673821 | NCBI WGS metagenome assembly OLZH01 (sample SAMEA103958128, study PRJEB25191) | human gut metagenome | reverse complement strand
ATGCGTCGGATTTTAAACGGATTTTGAACACCCTACCTGTAAGGGCAAAAGCTTTAAAACTCCAGGCATTTTTTTAAGCTTTTGCCCTTACAGGGCGACAAGTTTGCGAATATGATAACCCAGGGCGTTGCCCTGGGCTAAGAGCTTCTGCCCCTTCAGGGCGTGCTGATAATATGAGGTCTTCAGCCCGTACTTGAACAACTGGAGAAAGTGGAGTAATTTACAGAAAAAGAGGGAGGAAGATACAAAAACATCTGGAAATATTTGGCAGTAAGGAGAAAAAGTCGTAACTTTGCACCCTGTTAAGTCAAAAGGCTATAATGGGCATGCACCGAAAGGACATGAAATGATGGCAACATCCCCATGACGTCTAATTTTAATAACCCAAATAAAAGTAAAAAACAAAATGAAAAAAGGTATTCATCCAGAGAACTATCGTCCAGTAGTATTCAAGGATATGTCTAATGGCGACATGTTCCTCTCACAGTCAACTTGCAAGACCAACGACACTGTTGAGTTTGAAGGCGAGACTTACCCAGTAGTAAAGATTGAAATCTCAAGCACCTCTCACCCATTCTATACAGGTAAGAGCAAGCTCGTTGATACTGCAGGTCGCGTTGACCGCTTCATGAACCGTTACGGCAAGTTGAAGAAGTAATATACCTTTTTATATAAGGATATATTATCAATACGAGATAGAAGGTGCGTTCTAACGTAGTTGCATATGCGTTAGTGCGCACCTTTTACCTTTTCTTGATCACCCCAATCTTTCTTATTTAAGATTCATCCTAACATCTTATTAACTATTTTATCATTTAACATTCACTATGTTATGAAACAAAACAAGATTTATTTATTCGCTCTCCTCGCTGTACTCTCTATGGCAGCCTGCGGAAGCAGCAACGACGGAGACGGAAATGGTTCGAATGAAATCAACACCAACAAGAACGAGGTAACAACCGACAAGGCTGTCACTCGACTGGAGTTTCCTAAACTGAAAGGCGGAAACAGCATTATCCGTGTTTATCGTGACGGCAACAGCAAACAGTACGACCCGGACAACGTAAACTATTCAGTAGAATGGGATTGCGACAAGAAATCGCAACGCTGGTCATGCTATATCATCACCACAAAGAACAGAGCCAAGAATACAAATCGCTATTATAGTGAAAGCAACCAATACCCCAACGACCCAGCTCTTACCTCTGTACAAAGATGGGAGAAAGACTATATTTATGGTTCAGGCTTCGACCACGGACACATCTGCAATTCCCAAGACCGTCTGTACAGTGCCAACGCCAACTATCAGACGTTCTATCTCACCAATATGCAGCCACAATATAGCGTCTTCAATGGAAGTCATCCAGACCATAAGTATGAAGGGCTTTGGATCAAAATGGAGAACTACCTGAACGGATTCAAACTCAATGACACAGACACCATGTACGTATGCAAGGGTGGTACCATTGACAAAGAAGAAAATATCTTGATGCGTATTCAAAATAAACTGATTGTCCCCAAGTATTTCTTTGTGGCAGTCCTCGTTAAGAAGACGATCAAGGGACAGGCTTACTACAAGTCTATCGGTATGTGGTTCCCTCACACCAATGTATATCATGGAGACGACAAACTATCTGATTACGCCATGAGCATCAAGGACCTGGAAGCAAAGACCGGCATCGACTTCTTCTGCAATCTTCCCGACGATATCGAGCGGGATGTAGAAAGCAAAAAAGTACTTAGTGACTGGGGAAGTATAGAAAAATAAGAAGTCAAAGGATAATAGCCATTTAGCTTGGTTTCCTATACACAAGTAATACTTCAGTAAGACAAAAAAGAAATCGCATGTTTCAAAAGTTCATTACAGAACTGTCGAAACATGCGATTTTTTATTTGGCAACTTTGTATTTATCGTAACATCCTTCGTTATCTCCGATTATTCAGTCGAGAAGAGTCTGTCTTGAGAGGCTTGATGGTCGCACCCTTGCCAAACGAAGAAGAACTCTTTACCGTCTTCTCGCTTGTCTTAGAAGAACCGAAGGCCTTGGCTTGGCTTGTCTGGTTGACACGTTCCAAGTCAATATAAATAACATCACCCTTCGAACTTCCCGTACCTATCATATAGCCCCAGAAAGTATCCTTGTCATGACCTTTCTCATAACCCAAGTGGAAACCAGCCTGTGAAGAACCATAATCCATGACAAACGTTGCCCCCGAATTCTTGTATTTGATATAAATATCGTAATTATCATCAATATACCATTTAAACTCCAAGGTCTGTTGATCCGCTACAGAACCATCATCGTTATACTTATAGTCAGTCTCCACGCCCTCTCCACTCAAAGCATCACGAGTGTTAGCATATTGGAAGAACTTCATATCAGCATAGAACTTATCTGTCTGTCGTGACTGCCCATCATCTGCAAGATAAGAATAGGTTACTGGTCCATACCATTCGCCTGTAAGCAACCGTGCCATATCAACAAGGTCACTATTCTGCGAACCTCCTTGCCAACCATTATTCCAATCATTGTTGCTCCATCCCCAATCATCATAATGATCGTACCAACCATAAGGATCATACCAATAATCATCACCATCGCAGCTGGTCATTGTAAGCGACATGGCAACTATCACAGCCATTGTCAGCAAAGAATATACTTTTTTCATATCAATAGTAGTTTAATCAGAATTTATTTGTTTTCCGGAAAGAATCGCTTCGGCAGCATGGTGCTGTCGTTCTGCTCCTGAACACTCTCCTGCTGCTCTTCCTTATTATTACTGCGCGTCTTGGCGTAGCCGTAATATCCCCAAGAATTATACCAGCCGTCGGAACCATACCAGTAATAATTGTCCCAGTCGGGCGTATTGACCTTGACGAACTGGAAGCTGATCCATCTGTTCGTACTGTTGAAATCGATATCACCATAGAAGTAACCATTGTCGTCAAGATGATAGTTACGAATGACAGCCTTTTCTTGAGTATCAAGGAAATTGATATAAATGGTCGTGCCACTCACGCGCCAGGTGATGCGGTTGGCCACATAGTCCCAGGGCGCATTACTATAATAGTCTATCCAATAGCCATCACCAGAATCATACCCCGAATTGAAGGTTACCTCAGACATGTTTGACTGATAATAACGTCCATCATAATCCAGCTGCGTCTGCATATATCCCTTCCAATTTCCATTGAGAGCATAAGCAATATCTGCATCCTCATCACATGAAGTGAGCGAGAGCATCATGACTGCCATGAATATCATTGAGAAGTAATAAGTAATCTTTTTCATATCGCTTTTATTTATAAGTTAATATTTTCGTTAAATTCTGGTGCAAAGATACCTTATTCTTTTCTTAGGGCAAAGGGAATAGTAGATTATTTTAAGGAAAAATCCCTATTAAAAAGCGGATTTTCCCTAAAATGTTTGGAAATATCAAGTTTAATGCCTAACTTTGTACCAAACTTTATAAAAAAAGCATGAAACGCATACATTTTTTAATTATACTATCATTTATAACAATCTTTTCATCAGCAGAACCCTATTGCGATGTCAGAAAGTTTTCTATCCTCGATGGACTTGCAGCCAACTCCATTTCCGATTTGGCACAAGGCTACGACAATATGATGTGGTTTGGCACCTTGAATGGTCTGTCCTATTACGACGGCTATCATTTCAAGACATTCCGTGACGAGCCCGACGACATCGACATCATGAGTACCAACCGCATACTCGCCATCTTCCCAAGCCCAGACAACAATGTGTGGGTAGTCACCTTCGACCGCAAGCTATACATCTTCGATACAGAGCAATGCCAGTTTATCAAGGTTGGCACGATGCTCTGCCAGCGTTTCGGCATCCATTTGGAGTCAAGCCTGATATATCCACTCGCCAATGGACACACCTGGATTACGACTCACAAACAGAACTTCCTGATTCGTGTAGGTCAAGGAAAGGACATAGAGAGCATGAAGCCCGAGCTCATCAAGGTGGGCGAAAAAGGACTGCGAAGCGGCAACGTATGGTTTATCAAGCAAGACAAGCGAGGCCGTGAATGGATTCTCACCGACAAGGGAACATTCATCTACGGCAAGAACTTCCAAACCTCTACGCCCTTCAAGTGGTTCAGAGAAGTGGGCAACACCATCTTCCTCGCCACGACTGATGGCAAGGTGGCTGTCTACGACAAGCAGAACCATCTCTCCTGGATTCCCATGCCAGCAGGCGTCACTCGCATCAACGAGCTGAAGAATACTGGTTATCAGTTGATTATCGCTACCAATATAGGGCTCGTAGTGTACAATCCACGCACATTCAAGACCGATGTCATCAGTGTGCAGAACCCCAACCAGCCCGTAGCAGAAGTGAAGAAAGCCTACGTAGACGGGCACAACATGGTATGGGCATTTACCGAAGGACAGGGCGTAACGGTAATCAATCCTCAGACAATGACCGCCCGATGGCTCTATGCCGACACTCCAACGCCAGCCGACCGTACCACAAGCAACAGCTTCTTTATCATGGAAGACGAGCACGGCACGCTGTGGACTATTCCCAACTATGGCACCTTCAGCTACTACGACCGCAAGACGGGAAAGCTCGTTCCCTATATGCTGAAAAGCCACTCGTCAGGCAACTTCTATATACCTTATATCTCGAAATATGTCATTTCAGATCAAGGCATACTCTGGCTAATAGGCATACACGACCTGACGCAGGTGAACTTCAAGTTCCACAACTACAACATGACCAAGCTCGAAGAAGGAGAGTCGGAAGTAAGAGCCATGGCTTACACTAACAACGGATTCCACTGGGATGGTTTCAATTCGGGACACCTCAAGATCAGCGACAGCCACTTCAAAAAGATTGGTTATCTGCAGTCCAACGGACAGATCAGCCAGAAGCAGACACCCTTCTCACGCTCAGGTATTTATGCCATCTTTCAAGACATGAAGGATAGAATGTGGATAGGCACAGACGGCGACGGGCTGTATCTGTATGACCGAAACACCATGCGCCATTTCCGCTACAATGCATCCGACAGAAATTCCCTCCCGGGCAACAGCATCTATGATGTGGTGAGCGACCGACAGGGCAACATCTGGGTAGCCACATACGGAGGAGGCCTGGCACTTATGCGTGAAGACCCACAGGGCAACATCACATTCCTTACTTCTCGTAACGGACTGAGATGGCCAAAGGAACATTACAGTAAAATACGTAGAATCACCTGTACCGCCAGTGGCGAAATGCTCATCGGAACCACAGGGGGCCTCGTCACCTTCAAGGAAGAAAAGCACCCTTCCAAAAATATACAATTCCATACCACTTCCTACAGGGAGAACGACACAACATCGCTCACCGCATCAGACATCAACTACATCCTGATGCGTTCCAACGGCGAAACCTATGTATCGAGCATCGGAGGAACCCTCGACATAATAACAAGCGAAAACCTGCTGCAGGACAATCTGAAGGTGAGATACTGCAATTTCATCAATACCAGCGAGGGAAATGTGCAGAGCATGATAGAGGACAACAGTGGCAACATCTGGCTCATCAGGGAGTCGAGTGTCGATAAATACAACCCCAAGACAAGGAAACTGACCGTCTTCGGTCCCAACGACTTCGACCTCAACATGACCTTCTCGGAGGCACGCCCCATTCACGACCCTGTAACCGACAACATCACAGTAGGCACTGCTACGGGCAGCCTGACGTTCAACCCTGCGAGACTGAAGCAGACCGACTATCAGCCCCGCATTATCTTCACTGAGCTGCACTACAACGGAAGCAACGAGAACATACCTATCCTGCACCAGAAGAAGATAGTCATCCCAGCCAACAAACGCAACCTGTCCATCAGCTTTGCCGCACTCGACTATACACGCAAGTACCAGCAGTACTATAAATACCGCATCGACGGACATACCCCCGAAGGCGTATGGATCGACCTTCGAGGACAGAACCGCATCGGCTTCAACCGAATCTCGCATGGCAACTATGTACTCAAGGTCATCGCCACCAATACGCATGGCAAATGGAGCAAACACGTGGCTTCACTTGAACTCGACGTGCAACCGACGTTCTGGGAAAGCATCTGGGGCAAGTTGCTCATCATCCTCATCATTGCCGGTGTTACGGCTTTGTGTTTCATCACATACAACAAGCAGCAGAAGGAACGCATCAACCACGAGATGAACGAGATGAAGAACAGGTTCTTCAGTAAGGCTTCACACAAGCTTCGCACTCCACTCACGCTCATCGGAGGTCCGATAGACGAGGTGTTGGAAAAAGAGGACAACCTCTCTACCGAGAGCCGCAGCCTGCTGCAGATGGTTCAGCGCAATGCCAAGGAGATGCTCAATATGCTCAACAAGATGCTGAAGTTTGACAACGGAAGCGACTTCTATATTAACGAAGGAAGCGATCAGGCATTCGTGTCAAGCGAGAACAACGGCAGCATCAGCGACGAGACAACCAAAGGCTATCTCAAGGAAGTAGAAGAGACAGAAGAGGACGACAAAACTGAACAGGGGGGAAAGGACATCACCATCCTCGTTGTAGAAGACAACCCCGACCTGCGCCAGTTCCTCTTCACCATCCTCAAGACAGACTATAATGTACTGCTTGCCGAAAACGGCAAGGAAGGCTTGGTAATGGCAAGAAACAAGATGCCCGACTTCATCCTTACCGACGTCACCATGCCTGTGATGGACGGTTTCACGATGGTACACTACATCAAGCAGGACACCAACACCGCCCATATTCCTATCATCGTACTGTCGGCTAAAGCCAGTGTGGAAGACCAACTGCGAGGCTTCGAGGAAGGTGTGGACGGTTATCTCACCAAACCGTTCTCGGCCACCTACCTCAAGGGACGCATCGAGGCTGTCATCAATCAGCGTCATGCCCTGCAGCAAGACATGCTGAAACAGATACAACGAGCCGAGGGTGCCGAATTCCATATCACGCACGAATATCCACAGACAGCATCCGGACAGGGCGACAACAGAAGCCCGGCTACTAATAAGCGCATGACGGAAGAGGACGCTCTGACCGAGAAGATTGTACAGTTCATCAATGAGAACATGAGCAATCCCGACCTCAAAATCGATGACATCGCCGTAGCCATGGGTATGAGCCGCAGCGTGCTCTACGGCAAGATCAAGAATGCTGTGGGCATGAAGCCTATCGACTTCGTACGCCACATCCGCATCATGCGTGCCACCGAGTTGCTCTGCAATACCGACGAAACACTTAGCAGCATCGCCTACTCTTTGGGCTTCAGCGATCCTAAGTATTTCTCGAAGGTATTCAAAAAGGAAATGGGTATCATTCCAAGCGAATATAGAGAAAATTCAAAGTAATAACACTTTTTTATACCTGGTGCACGAAAAAAACGAGAATTTACACCTTGATTCTGTACGAAAGCAGTACCTTTGCACCAGTTCTTAGAAAAGTTAAATGATAGTTTAATTCTTGAATACTCCTTTCCTTCAACAACGAAAGGAATATTCAAAGTGATCCGGGGATTGTGAAATTCCCGGATTTTTTATAAAAAAATATCAGTAACTATAGACACATATGAAAGAAAAATCGTATCTTTGCACTCGTTAAAGATACGATAACTGAGATTAAAACTATAAAAAGATACATAAAAAGAAAATGAGAACCGTTTACGAATTCTCTGTCAAGGACAGAAAGGGAAAGGACGTTTCCCTCAAGGAGTATGCCAACGAGGTGCTGCTCATCGTCAACACAGCCACGAAGTGTGGCTTCACCCCACAGTATGAAGAACTGGAAAATCTCTATGAGAAATATCACTCACAAGGTTTTGAAATTCTCGATTTCCCTTGCAACCAGTTTGGTCAGCAGGCCCCCGGTACCGACGAGAGTATTCATCAATTCTGCAAGCTTACTTACGGCACAGAGTTTTCACGCTTCAAGAAGATAAAGGTAAACGGTGATGACGCCGCTCCTCTTTACAAGTTCCTCAAGGAGGTGAAAGGTTTCGCTGGCTGGGACGAGTCACACCCTCTCTACCCTGTCCTCGACAAGATGCTGAGCGAGGCCGACCCCAACTACAAGGAGAGTGCCGACATCAAGTGGAACTTCACCAAGTTCCTCATCAACAAGAAAGGTCAGGTTGTTGCCCGCTTTGAGCCTACCGAGAAGTTTGAGAATATCGCCAAGCAAATAGAGGAACTTCTGAATTCATAAGAATCAACGAATATGTGCAATATCGCTACTTTCTGATATCGCCATCATCGTTTGTAGGAATCTATCCCTCAAACATCAAAAAAGCCAAATGTTTTACTTGCATAAAACATTTGGCTTTTCTATTTACACATCTCTTGCCACATGGCTGTCAATACAGAAGAATCACACCACAGAATTTACAGACCTCATTTGGATATATATTTCCTACCATTGCAGATGACAAGACCATGATAGCTATCATCCACACGCTGTCCGTTCATATTGTATATCGCAGCTTTCGCGGGCTGCGGCTTTGACGTAACTACTGCACTGATGCCAGTGAGCACTTTCTGTGTGATATCCTCGAAACGGCCATTCTTCTTCTCCTTATGCTCATTCTCTGGAGCTTGATAGAAGCGATAATAGATATCGCGAGACACATTCAAGATATCCTCCGTCTGCGTTTCCTGATCACCATAGCTGAAGATGATATTGGTTCCATAAGGCAAAGAAATATGATAGAAAAGTTTGCCACCTATCATCCTGGTATCGGTCAGTTTATTGCCTGGCCATCCTCCGTTGTTTCCTTCACCCCAAGCAAAGAGGTAAGGCACACGATCCTCGTCGCAAGTCACATAGATGTTTATCTTGTCAGAAGGAGCCTCGCCACCACCCCATTGCTCAACAAGCCATGTGGCCTTTTGGCGCATATAGTTCTTAAAAACGGCAGCCTTGGCCAGTTCATCTTGGTTCTTGGCGACATTGCTGCTATTCTTCCAACATAGATAGTCGTTAGCTGCAGCATCAGAAATCTTTGCCGCCACACCATCAATATAAGCGTTCATCTCTGCATATTGATTGGCATAAAACACCTGCCATACCTCCTTCACCTTGTCGCGGAAGTGCTTAAAATTCCAGGCACGATCAATGATAAACTGCTCAAACTTATCTCCCTGGAAGATAAAATGACGGAAATTGGTTTCATTATAAGCATTACCAAAGTCCCATACAGGGCCAAAAGTCCACTTGGTATCTGCACCTTGATCCTTGTAGAGATAGCAACTGCCATGAAATCCCTCCTCATCTTGCAACAGCTCACGCACGATATACACCTTTGCCAAAGACTCGATGTCTACATACTTTTCCCATTCCGTATCGTTTTCATTATTGCTACAGATAGCCTTGGCGATGGCATTCCACTGTGTCTGCAAATAGTTCTCTTGCTCTGCGGAGAGCGCCTCTGGGGTATGATAAGTAAGCACCATGTTCTGGCTGCCCAACTTCACATTGATATGAGGATCTGTATCATAATTGTCTATCTCCACGAGCCATCCGCCCGTGATAGCCTCAGGATCAGTCGCCTTGTCAGCCTGCTCTACGATGTTAACTCGTTTTTTATCAACACGTATCTTTTCGGTTACGAAATACAAGCCCTGATATTTTCCATTGAGCACCAATTCAACAGGTTGTGAATCTGTGGTATAAGGCAAGCCCACACGACGGCTCAATTCATAGCCTACCAGATTGCGGAGAAAGCCCAAATCATCATCGGCACCAGCCATGAGCAAGAAGTGCTTGCTCTTCACCATACCCACAGGGTTCACCTTACTATCAAACTTCAAGCGATAAGGTTTCTTGTCAAACCCATTCCACGTCCAGTTACCACGTCCTTTAATTATCAAGGTTTCTGGTTTATCTGCAGAAGCCATATTCTCATACCCCTCCAATCCCAAGGCATCAATATAGGCCGTGGCTGACACATAAGTTTCTTTGGAAGTGATAGGCTGTGCATCCTGAGTGTTAACATACATGACGGGTAAAGTCCCCGATGGTTTCAAAGCTGATGTCATGGTTGGATCTGTTGCGGCATGGACAGCAGACAGACTGCCCAAGTTGCACATCACAACGAGCAGCAATAACAATAATTTTTCTTTACTAAACATAAAATATAAGTCTAATGATTCAAAATTTCAAGTTATAACAAGTTATTAGAAGCAGAAAGAGAAGGCGCATCATTGCCTGATGAAGTTGCGCCTTCTCTCACATATATATATTGAAAAATCAGCATAAGCACACTTACGCCTTGGCCTACATCTCTACCTGTGGCACATCCTTGAGGAATTTTCCTATTTCTTCATCGCTGACAGAATAGTTCTGCAGATCGCCATTGATGTAGCTGTCGTATGAAGGCATATCGATGAGACCATGACCAGACAGACAGAAGAGGATGACCTTCTCCTCGCCCTTCTCCTTCGCCTTGAGCGCCTCACGGATAGTGGCAGCGATGGCATGACAGCTCTCTGGAGCAGGAATGATTCCCTCGGTACGGGCAAAGAGCATACCTGCCTGGAACGACTCCAACTGTGGAATGTCCACACCATGCAGATAACCGTCCTTGAGCAACTGCGAGATGATCATACCGGCACCATGATAACGCAGACCACCAGCATGAATGTTGGCAGGCTTGAAGTCATGACCCAGGGTGAACATCGGCAGCAGCGGAGTGTAGCCAGCCTCATCGCCGAAGTCATATTCGAACTTGCCCCTTGTCAGCTTAGGACAGCTCTCTGGCTCGGCTGCGATAAACTCAGTGTTCTTCTCTCCGCTCAGATTATGACGCATGAATGGGAAAGCCAGTCCGCCGAAATTGCTTCCGCCACCGAAGCAGGCAATCACCTGATCGGGATATTCGCCAGCCATCTGCATCTGCTTTTCTGCCTCCAGTCCGATGATCGTCTGATGCAGAGCCACATGGTTGAGCACCGAACCCAGTGTGTACTTACAGCCCGGAGTGGTAGTAGCCAGTTCGACAGCCTCGCTGATAGCAGTACCGAGTGAACCAGGATGATGAGGGTCGCGTGTGATGATGTTCTTGCCGGCACGTGTACTCATTGATGGAGAACCCTCCACCGTAGCGCCAAAGGTACGCATGATGCTGGAGCGATAAGGTTTCTGACGCATGGTGATCTTCACCTGATACACAGCCGCCTCCAGTCCGTAGAGTTTGGCTGCATACGACAAGGCTGCGCCCCACTGTCCTGCACCCGTTTCGGTGGTGACGTTGGTGTCGCCCTCCTGCTTGCAATAGTAGCACTGTGGCAAGGCCGAATTAATCTTATGAGAGCCTAAAGGATTGACACTCTCGTTCTTGAAATAGATGTGGGCAGTAGTACCCAGTGCCTCCTCCAGACCGTAGGCACGCACCAGCGGAGTGGAACGATAGTAGGTATACTTCTCCTGCACGTCCTCAGGGATGTCGATCCAGGCATGTTCTGTATCGAGCTCCTGCTTTGCACACTCCAGGTTGAACACGTGCGACAAGTCCTCAGCCGTCATGGGCTTGTGGGTCTGCGGATTAAGTGGTGGCAATGGCTTATTGGGCATTTCTGCCTGAATGTTGTACCACTGTGTAGGAATGTCTTTTTCCTGTAGGATGAACTTTTTCTGTCTCATAATTTTTAAGTTGATATTGATTGTTATTTTTAGTTATTGACTTTTTGCTGGGTTTTTAAAAGTTATTTTTTGGGGAAGTTATCTTTTGGGGAAGTTATCTTTTGGGGAAGTTAAAGAAGTTAAAGAAGTTATCACTCCCTTCGGTCGTTAGAAGTTAAAGCCAACAGCT
>OLZH01000635.1_pt1 | contig 11897 bp, 11 predicted proteins | sample 1673821 | NCBI WGS metagenome assembly OLZH01 (sample SAMEA103958128, study PRJEB25191) | human gut metagenome | reverse complement strand
ACGAGAACCCTGAACCTTGAACCATGAACCAAATGAAAGCAAAGTAAAAAGGGACTGTGAAGAAATGGGGATTCATTTCTTCACAGCCCCTTTTTTATTGCCCGGGATGGGGAAGGGAGGAGCGCATATCGGCCGCAGGGGTCAGTGACTTCTCCTGCCATGCCGTGCATCCGCTGTCTATTTCAGATATTTCTTCCCGAGCTTCCATGTCAGAGCCAGCGACTGCTGGAGCAGGAAGAAATGGAAAGCCCGCATGGGGTGCAGGAGCCAGAAGGCCTTCTTGATGGGAGCCAGTGCCTGCCACCCTTCTGCCTCTTTCTTTGTCGGTGTGTATGCCTCCTGCCTTGCATGCAGCCCCTTGGCAAGGAATGCGCCCAAAAGTGCGAGCAGGATCATTTTGAAAATGCTATTCTTGTTATTCACGATCATCACCTCTATCCGTATCATAGCAAAGGGGAGAGCGTTAGGCAAGGTGTGGTATGATAGTTGAAGGTTCAGGGGGAAAAATAAGGATTGAGGGAGGAGGGCGGCGGCTTCGCCGCAATTTTGATAGCGATTCGCGCCGTTGTCATTTCGAGCGAAGTCGAGAAATCTCTATTGCAGTACGGAAATCAGCACGTATGCGCTATTCTAGGGAAACGCTGATTAAATCGCAGAGTCAGATTCCACAAGAATTTTTATACATGACTTCGTCATAGCCTTCCTTAAATAGCTCGCTATTCGCGTCAGGCTATTCCTCGTCATGTATAAAAATTCAAGAGTAAAATCTGACAACGATTTATCAGTGTTTCCCTAGAAACGATGTCTTGGTGCTGCGTTTTTCTGTTATCTCGCAATTACTGCTTACCGGTGTGCAATAAAGATCGAGGGCTACGCTCGGGATGACGATATGGGATAATCCCAGTCACCAGTCACTCTTATCCCCTGAACCGTTAGACTACGAATTTTTCAGAAAAGGAGCATTCACTATGCACATCATTTTAGCTTCTGCTTCGCCGCGTCGGCGGGAGCTCATCCATCAGATCGGCTGGACGGAAGACGTCCTGCCCTCCTCCTTTCCAGAAGCAGAAACGCCGGAAGAGGCGAAGACACGTATTTTTGAATTTCCCGAGAGCGTACAGCAGATCCTTTCCTGCAAAAAGGGAGCGGATCTTGTGACGCTTTTCAATGCCTGCGGGAAGGCAAAGAGCATCTTTGAGGCAAAGGGGGCAGAGACAGCGATCGTTGCAGCCGATACCGTCGTAGTACTTGATGAGGATATCCTTGGCAAGCCCAAAGATGAGGAGGAGGCGCGCCGCATGCTCCGCCGCCTCTCCGGACGGGCGCACGAAGTCAAGACTGGGCTTTCTGTCTATCATAAGGGCCATGTCCATCTTCATGTCGAGACGACGCGCGTCTATTTCAGAAAGCTCTCGGATTCGGAGATCGATCGCTACGTCGCCACCGGTGAACCGATGGATAAAGCCGGCGCGTACGGCATTCAGGGCAAGGGCGCGATCCTGGTTTCTCGTATAGAAGGTTCCTATGACAATGTCGTCGGCCTTCCTCTCGCTCGGCTCTATGAGATGATGAGAGAGGAAGGGTAGAGCCGGTCCGGGGGCGAGGACGCAGCAGGGTACATCATGACAGGGCGCCGCATGGAGGCCGCTTTTCCGGGAGGGCGAGTGGCATAGCTTTTCACCTGCATCACCTCCCTCCATCCGCCTTCGCATTTGGCGGAGCTGCCGTATGCGTTCCTTGCCTTTCTTCCCTTAACAAATGACTTAAAATATGATATGGTAATACATACATATGGCTCAGACTTTCCATAGAAATATCTGTTTTCTACCAATAAGTAATGAGTGATATCTTTTCTTTTAGAGAGAGGAAAGAATCAGAAAAGGGGAATTGAACATGAAAGACATGAAAAAAACAGCGGCTCTTCTGGCGGCTATGGCGCTTCTCGGCATGGGCAGCGCAAGTGCGGCAGAGGCCGCTCCGATGTATGCTCTGAAGGGCATCACCGTCACTGCGACCCGTCAGGCAGAAAGCCTCAAGGATGTACCGGCGAATGTACAGGTCATCACGGAGAAAGATATCAAGCTGCGCAATGTGCAGACCGCTTCTGATGCCGTTGCGATGGCGACCGGCGTCTCTGCTTCGAATTCTGTCGAAGGCACAGTGAACCTTCGCGGCTATAGCTCGAAGAATATCCTTGTCCTTGTCGATGGACAGCAGATGAATACCGCGTGGAACGGCGATGTCGACTGGAATATGATCCCTGTCGAGAATATCCGTAAGATCGAGGTCGTTTCCGGCGGTCAGTCCGCTCTCTACGGCGGTCGTGCGGTCGGCGGTGTCATCAATATCATGACGAAGGGCGAGAAGCGTGACGGTGTCCACGGTTCTGCGGTCGTCAGCTACGGCAGCCACGGCACCGTGAAGCAGGCGTATGCCGTGCATGGGAAGAAGGACAAGCTGTCATGGGGGACATTCTATGAGAGCAAGCAGACGAATGGCTGGAAGAGCTATAACGTCTACCTGAGCCCTGAGAAGGCAGGCTCTCTTAACACAGCTGCCAAACTGGATTCCAGTGCTGATGGTGGTAAAGTCATTGGGAACCGCGGTCAAAAGCACGCGCTTTCTGAAAATTACGGTTTCAATCTTGGTTACGCTTTCAATGATGACCAAAAGCTGACCTATAAGTATACCCATGCCATCTATGACTGGCATTATGATGGCGGCGAATCATTCACTGGAACATGGGGGCAGAAATACACGTATGGAAATAATAAGATAGGTGACTTATATACGGCGGCTGATTTCCTTGGGGATAAAGGATGGCGTACATACAACATGCATTCTCTGACCTATAACGATCAGAAGAACAAAGTACATGCGCATTTCGGTATGACAGACTATACCAAAGATGGTTACACCAAACCGGATAAATCGGTCAAAGCAGAAGAGAATTTTAATGGGAAAGGTTCAAAAACTTCATATCCATCCAGATCTTGGGATTTCGATATCAATAAACGCTGGACACTGGATGCGCATACCGTACTAGCCGGTTTTTCGTATGGAATGGATCGATTTGATTATACGAGCTATAAAGGAGTCTCTGATTGGAAAAACTGGTTTAGCACTGGAACGGTAAATCAGAAGACAGGTGGCAAAGATAAGTATTGGGCTCTGTATGTGCAGGATAAATGGGCATTTGCTCCGAAGTGGACAGCCTACATTGGCGGTCGCTATGATCATTATACTAAGTATGACGGATACGATAATAAAAACAAATCAGTAGATATCACTGATTCGAAATCGTATTCTCAGTTTTCTCCGAAATTGTCTGTAGACTATGCATGGAATAATGATACCAATTTGTATCTCTCCTACGGAAAATCCTTCAATGCACCAATCCTGTATCAATTATACAGATATACACCGGGAATGGGTGCATCCGCTAAGCCCATTTATCCGAACCCGTCGCTGAAGCCTGAAACTACCGATACGTGGGAACTTGGGATGAAGAAAAAAATCAGTAAAAAGACGGATGTTCATGCGGACGTATTCTATGCGAAGACAAAAGACTATATCGATAAGCCCTTATTTAAGGATGGCAAGCAATACCAGAACGTCGGCGAAGCCAAGACGCACGGCTTCGAGATCGCGGTGAACCAGAAGCACAGCGACAGCTGGACCTCCTACATCAATTACACTTGGCAGACGGGAAAGATCGATGGCGATAAGAACTATGATATCCCGCGTCACCTGCTCCATCTCGGCACGACCTTCCACAAGGATCCATGGACGGTGAACGTTGACGGCATGTTCATCTCCGATCGCACCGAAGCGGGTATGATCGGTGGACATTTCAAATCACGTGATGCGTACTTCCTCCTGAACTTCAATACAAACTACCAGTTCAACAAGAATTTCTCCATGCAGTTTGCCATCGAGAATGTCCTCGATCGCGAATATTTCGATGAAGATATTTCTACGAACCACTACTACATCGGTGATGGCCGCACCTTCACGCTGTCTGCGCGATATGCTTTCTGATTAGAAATGCAAAATGGTGGTGCGCGGGATAAACCGTAGTGACTAGTATTTCGTCTTGCATTTAATTGAATGCACCTCGATAGAAAGTGAGGAGTGAGGAATTAGGAGTGAGGAGTGGTAGAAGGGGCGCACAATTCATATGGCGCCCCAATACCCCATTTTATAAAGTTGTCTGTGCAATAACTTATATAAAAACTTGGCGACGCTTCCAAATTTTGTGCGTCGCACCTTCACTCCTAATAATTCTTTTGGGAATCAGCGTTTCCCTAGACCCTAAACCTCACACAAAAAGCACGTCTGAGAAAATCTCAGACGTGCTTTTTGTGTGTCATGATGTATGAATCTGTGAACAATACTATTAAGTTAAGCGTCAAAGCGTCCTGGCTCCCCGTCGGAGGAGCTGCCGAAGGCAGAGGGGCAGCACTGTGGAGGCAAGGAAATGAGTGAATCTGATTTCCCGTATCACCCTAATCCCTAATCCCCAGTCCCCAGTCACTTATCATTCATAGAACTTCGTCACGGTATCGACGAGATAGGCAGTATCCTTGACGCCGGCAGTCTCATAGGAGGAGTGCATGGCAAGCTGGGGGAGACCGATGTCTACGGTCGGCATGGCGATGACGGTGTTTGAAATATTGCCCAGCGTGGAGCCGCCCGGGTTGTCACTGTGATTTGTGAAGGTCTGCGTGGGGATGTCATGGTCTTTGCAGAGCTTCTTGAAGTAGGCGGCAGAGAAGGCATTGGTCGCATATTTCTGTGCGGCGCTGTACTTGATGACGATGCCACCATTGATGACGGGACGGTTCACAGGATCCGCATATTCCGGATGGTTCGGGTGGACGCTGTGGGCGTTGTCAGCGGAGATCATGAAGCTTCTCGCGATCATGGCCATGGTCTCATCATAGCTGTATCCGAGGGAGCGAGCGAGACGCTCAAGTGTATTCGCAAGGAAGGTGGAGCCGGCACCCTGTGATGTGGCGCTGCCGACTTCTTCGTTATCGAAAAGGGCGTAGACGGAGATGTATTTCTCCTTCTGTCCCTGCGTGAAGCCGCGGAAACAGGCGAAGGCGCACTGCAGGTCGTCGAGCTTCGGTGAGGAGATGAATTCTCTCTCTTCGCCCCAGATGGCGGCGGGGACGCGGCTGTAGAGGGTGAGGTCATGGGCAAGGATGTTCTCGGCCTTCACTTTGGCAGCGGCGGCGATGACGTCCATGAAAGGGGTCTTGGCACCGGTCATGCCATAGAGAGGGAGCATGTCCTTCTGGACTTTCCACTCTTTATGCTGGTTCACGCTGCGGTCCATATGGATCGCGACGGAGGGGATGACGAGCATGGTGCCGTCGATCGCGACGAGCTTCTCTGCGAGGTGGCCATTCTCCGTGACGAGGAGACGTCCTGCGACGGAGAGGGGACGGTCGAGCCAGGTCGACATGATCATGCCGCCGTAGCCCTCGACATTGAGCTTCACATAGGGGCCGTCTGCGATCTCCGGATCCTCTTTGATCTTGAAGGTCGGGGAGTCGCAGTGCGAGGCTGTGATATGGAAGGCTTCTGCGCCTTCTTGTGGCACGGTGAAGGCCATGAGGGCGCTGCCATTTCTGGTGACGACGTACTTGCCGCCCTTCTCGATCTGCCAGGTGTCTTCTTCGCGGATCTCTGTGAAGCCTGCGTAGAGGAGCGCCGCCTTGATGCCGCGGACGGCATGGAAGGTGGAGGGCGACTTGGCGATGAAATGGATGAGGTCGCGGCTGATATCATCTGCGGTGATCGGCTGTTCCATTATTTCTTATGTCCTACTTTTTTCTGATATACGTCTTCTGCCATCTGGGCACGGGCACGGATGACCGGGTTCGAAGAATTGACGGAGGTCGGAGTGAAGTTGCTCTTGTAGTGGAGCTTCTTCGTTTCCTTTTCCATTTCGACGACCTGGATGGTGCCGGCGGTGCGGTCGTAAGCATAGGTGTAGGTGCAGGTGCCGCCTTCGATGGCTTCGACGGCGACGAAGTTCAGGATTTCATGACCGTTTGTGGTCTTCTTGATACTGGTCTCCTGCATGTCGATGGTGATGGTGTCATTATATTTCCAGAGGCTTTCTGCGGAAACGGACATAGAGCCGGCAGCGATGGCAGCGGCAGTTGCCAGGGCGATCATCATTTTTTTCATAGCAATCACTCTCTTTCGTGAATGGATGACTGGAAGTCATTCTTTGTTTGCAGTGCTGGATTTATTATAGCATAAAAATGAATGGTGAGCTTGAAGTCATTGAGGATGATATTCTCACACTGACGTTGATTGACACAGGCTCTCATGCCGATATCTTCCGCATGTAAAAAAGACTGCCGGAAAGGGCAGTCTTTTTTATTGTCGGCTTATCTATCCGAGCCGTCTTTTTCTTTGCGGATGACGTCGTGAGCGCCGCCTTCTACGATGGAGGTCGCAGAGACGAGAGTCAGCTTCGCCTTTTCCTGAAGCTGCGGGATGGTGATAGCGCCGCAGTTGCACATGGTGGCTTTGATCTTAGCGCAGGTCTTTTCGACGTTTTCTTTCAGCGGACCGGCATATGGGACATAGGAGTCTACGCCTTCTTCGAAAGCGAGCTTCTTGGAGCCATCGAGGTCATAACGGCCCCAGTTTCTGGCACGGTTGGAACCTTCGCCCCAGTATTCCTTGACGATGGTGCCGCCGACCGTTCTCTTCTGTGTCGGGGATTCGTCGAAGCGGGCAAAGTAGCGGCCGAGCATGACGAAGTCAGCGCCCATGGCAAGAGCCAGTGTGATGTGGTGGTCGTAAACGATGCCGCCGTCGGAGCAGACCGGTACGTAGATGCCGGTTCTCTTGTAGTATTCATCTCTGGCCTGACATACTTCGATGAGAGCCGTTGCCTGGCCGCGGCCGATGCCCTTGGTCTCACGGGTGATGCAGATGGAGCCGCCGCCGATGCCGACCTTGACGAAGTCAGCGCCTGCTTCTGCGAGGAAGAGGAAGCCTTCTCTGTCGACGACATTGCCTGCGCCGACCTTGACTTTTTCGCCGTAGCGTTCACGGATCCAGTTGATGGTGATCTTCTGCCATTCGGAGAAGCCTTCCGAGGAGTCGATGCAGAGGACATCTGCCCCTGCGTCTACGAGGAGCGGTACGCGGTCCGCGTAGTCTCGGGAATTGATGCCGGCACCGACGATGAAGCGTTTCTGCTGATCGAGCATTTCATTCGGGTTTTCCTGATGGGAGTCGTAGTCCTTGCGGAATACGAAGCCGTAGAGACGGCCGTCTTCATAGAGGACCGGCAGGGAATTGATCTTGTTGTCCCAGATGATGTCATTGGCTTCGGAAAGGGTGATGCCGTAATCAGCTTTGACAAGTTTTTCGACAGGGGTCATGAAGTTCTTGACCTTTTCGCTCTTGTCCATGCGGCTTACACGGTAGTCTCTGGAGGAAACGATACCTACCATTTTGCCGTTGGAAGTGCCGTCTTCCGTGATGGCGATGGTGGAGTGGCCTGTCTTTGCCTTGAGGGCGAGGACATCAGCTAAGGTCGCTTCCGGCGACAAGTTCGAATCGGAAGGAACAAAGCCTGCTTTCTGTGCTTTGACTCTGGCAACCATGGCTGCTTCTTCTTCAGGGGTCTGGGATCCATAGATGAAGGAAACGCCGCCGTTTCTTGCGAGTTCGACAGCGAGCTTTTCACCGGAGACGGCCTGCATGATAGCAGAAACCATTGGAATGTTTAATGTGATGGCCGGTATTTCCCCTTTTTTGTATCTGACCAGCGGGGTCTTCAGAGAGACGTTCGCCGGGATGCAGCTGCAGTCAGAATATCCGGGAATGAGCAGATATTCATTAAAGGTATGAGCCGGTTCATTGATGTAGGTTGCCATTATTTCCTCCTTAAATAAAAATAGAGTAAAAAGATGAAAATAAATTAACTTACTATACCTCTTTACTCGTATTCGGTCAAGCGTTTTTTCCTGTGACCTATGTATTTGTACTATTATAGCGTAAAAACCCCGCCTTGGGTAGGCGGAGTTTGTGAGAGTTTTATGAGATGGGTTGTCAGGTTCAGGGGCAGCCCACGAGGCGTATCGTCCCTTGATCGTTTGCGAAAGCTCGACCCGAATGTGGTATGCAAGTCACTCGTGATCTCTAATCCCTGTGGTCTAACATACGTGGGGGCCAACCCCGCCTCGCTCGGCTGCCCCTTCCAGAGGAAGGGGCGAGAGGATGCGGTTCTGCAATGTCCGTTCGAGACTATGGAAGGCAGAGGTCAGCGGTCAGAAGTCTGAAGTCTGATGTCTCCCAGTCTCCCAGTCTCCCAGTCTCCTAGTCTCAAAGTCTCATCCCTGTACGCTCGTTACAATAGCGGCTCGATCACGGTCTGGAAGTAGGCATTCAGCTCTTTGGGCGTCGCCTGCATTTTGTTCTTGCGTACCCACCATTGGACCATTTCGACGAAGCTGCCGGAGATGTGATTCAGGAGGAAATCTTCGGGGACAGGGATTTCCTTGTGGTGGTTCAGGAGGTAGGAGGCGATGAGGCGGGAGAGGCTCGTCTTGAAGTAGCGCAGGAAGAAGTCGGAGCTTTCAGAGATGAGCAGGTCGCGCAGGTGGTTCGTATTCTCTGCGATATGCTCTAAGAGGTGGCAGAAGACAGGATCCGGAAGGCCGGTATGCTGGTGATCGTCAGAGGGGTGGTTGTCATTCATGACACCGTCTACGATATGCTCGAAGAGTTCCTGACACATGTCCTCTAAGAGGCTGTCCTTGGTCTGGAAATGTGCATAGAATGTGCTGCGGCCGATATTGGCACGATCGATGATATTCTGGATAGTGATTTTTGAATATGGTTTTTCTGATAACAGAGCGCTGAATGCTTCGAAGATAGCGGCTCTGGTCTTCTGCTGTCTGCGATCCATGAAATGTCCCTCTTTTATAAATAGTACGATGGGATACAAAACGATTTGTATGACATAGGCTATTGTAAAATACAAAAGAGTAAAATTCAAGTATCTATAATCAATTTTTTTAGGTAAACTTGAAATTTTCAAGAGGGGAGGAAGGAGCTTGCGGGATGAAGGTGTTTCTCCGCGCTGTATCCTAGTGAAAATACTGCAGGGGAGAGCCTTTGCTCCCGTTCTCTCTTGTGCCGGCTTTCTCCATCCATCGGTCACAGCAAAGCTATGGCCGATGGTTATAGCTCATTGATGATACGGATGAGCTTTTCTACATCCTCTTTTGGGCTCGCCCAGCTGGTGCAGAGGCGGATGATGCTGTGGCTGTCGTCGGCTTTGCAGCCAAAGCCGAAAGCAACGGTCTCCTTGAGCTTTTCCATCCGGCTGTTTTCTATGGTGAAGAAGATCTGGTTCGTGGGGGAGTCGAAGTAGAGGGGGATCCCTTTGGTGGTGAGTGCTTTTTTGATCTCTTCGGCATAGAGGTCGGCGGTGCGCCCCATCTGCACATAGAGGTCATCTTTGAAAAGCTCGTCAAACTGGATGCCGAGGAGCCAGCCTTTGGCGAGGAGTGCGCCATGCTGTTTGATCATGGGGAAGAAGTGCAGGATGAGGCGCGGGTCAGGGATCACGACGGCTTCGCCGAAGAGTGCGCCGCATTTCGTGCCGCCGATATAGAAGACGTCTGCGAGGTGAGCAAGGTCTTCGAGGGTGACGTCATTTGCGGCGCTTCCGAGGGCGTAGGCGAGGCGGGCTCCATCGATGAAGAGGGGAAGGTGGTGCCTGCGGCAGACGGCAGAAATGTCTGTCAGCTCTTTCTTGGAATAGAGGGTGCCCCATTCGGTCGGCTGGGAAATGTAGACCATGCCTGGATGTACCATGTGTTCCCAGTTGTCGTCGGCAAAAAAATCGGAGACGTAGTGATCGATCGCGTCGGCGGTCAGCTTGCCTTCCTCGGAGGGAAGGGCGAGCACTTTGTGACCACCCCACTCGATGGCGCCGGCTTCATGGACATTCACGTGGCCGCTGTCGGCGGCGATGACGCCTTCATAAGGGCGGAGGACGCAGTCGATCACGGTGGCATTGGTCTGGGTGCCGCCGACGAGGAATTTCACCTCTGCCTGCGGCGCGGCGCATGCTTTTCTGATGCGTTTGCGGGCGGAGTCAGAGATGTCATCTAGCCCGTAGCCGGCAGAGGGCTGGTGGTTTGTTTCAGAAAGACGACGGAGAATATTCGGATGGCAGCCTTCCATGTAGTCGGAGGCAAAGGGGAGGGTATGGTTCATGATGAATGCTTCCTTTCATTGGGATATGTATGTAGTAAATTATAGCAAAGCTATGACTGAAATGCATAGCTTATCTTTTCTTGTGCCCAATTATGCATACTTCTTTCCAAAAATGTTTGATAGTGATACAATTATTTCTGTAATTTGTACATGATTTCAAGAAAAGGCTGTAAAAAGATAGCCAAAAAAGAAAATGACAGCGAAAGCGCCAGGCGCTTTCATTTTTTTCATGAGGGGTGATCTTCTCATGGAAGGGAGAATGAAGTATGAATATCCATGAATACCAGAGTAAGCAGATCATGCGTGAGTATGGCATCCATGTTCCGGAAGGCTATCCGGCATTCACAGTCGAAGATGCGCTGGAAAATGCGAAGCGCCTTGACACGCCGGTCGTGGTCGTAAAGGCACAGATCCATGCAGGCGGCCGCGGGGAGGCGGGCGGTGTCAAGCTCGCCCGTTCTCTGGATGAAGTCAGAAAATATGCGAAGGAGCTTCTTGGCAAGGTGCTCGTCACCCGCCAGACGGTGAATCGTCTTCTGATCGAAGCCGGCTGCCATATCAAGAAAGAGTACTATCTCTCCTTTGTCGTGGATCGTCAGGCGGAATGCGTCGTCATGATGGGTTCGGAGTCCGGCGGCATGTCCATCGAGGATGTGGCAGCAGAAAATCCGGAAAAGATCATCAAAGAGTACATCGACCCGGTCATCGGTCTGGCCGATTTCCAGGCACAGCGCATGGCGTATGCGCTTCATTTCGAAAAGCCGACCATCAGAAAAGCAGCGACCTTCATGAAGTACCTCTACAATGTCTTTGTGGATAAGGACTGCTCACTGGCGGAAGTCAATCCGCTGGTCGTCACCGAAGAAGGCGACGTCATGGCGCTCGATGCGAAGTTGAACTTCGATGACAGCACGCTTTCCCGTCATCCGGAGATCGTAGCACTGCGCGACATCACGGAAGAGGACCAGAAGGAAAGAGAAGCCGCAGCGGAGGGATTGAACTATGTCAATCTCGGCGGCGACGTAGCCTGCATGGTCAACGGGGCAGGTCTTGCAATGGCGACTGTCGATATCATCAAGGAAAACGGCCAACTTCCTTGATGTCGGCGGTGACTCTACGCCGGAAAAGATCGTGGCAGCCTTCAGGATCATGCTTGAAGACGATCAGGTCGACGGCATTCTGATCAATATTTTCGGCGGCATCAATAAATGCGATGTCATCGCGACGGGCATTGTCGAAGCGGCTGCGCTTCTTTCCGGGGGCAAAGAGGAATTCCCGATCCCTGTCGTGGTTCGTCTCGAGGGACGCAATGTAGAGCGCGGACGTGAGATCCTGACCAAAGCGGATATCAAGAATCTGTATCCGGCTTCTTCCATGGATGAAGGTGCGAAACTCGCCATTCGTCTCGCAAAAGAAACGAGAGAGAAGAAGTAAAAATAAAGGTTGACGGGTTCAGGTTGGCGGGTTCAAGGTTTCAGACGTTGTGAGAAGCGGCGGCGCTTTATGAATTGTGCGCCGCTACCAGAGCCTATCAATCCAAAGTTTGAAAGCAGGAATGAGTGGCTAGTGACTGGTGGCTAGGGATTAGGTTTGCGATACGAGAAAACCGCTAGTTTCAAACCTCCGCG
>OLZH01000634.1_pt1 | contig 11906 bp, 11 predicted proteins | sample 1673821 | NCBI WGS metagenome assembly OLZH01 (sample SAMEA103958128, study PRJEB25191) | human gut metagenome | reverse complement strand
TCATTATCAATGGCAGGGTCGAGCCGGGGACAGGCGGCGGCGTCTGTCAGGTGAGCACGACGCTCTTCAATGCCGTCATTCTGTCAGGGCTTGCCGTGACAGAGCGTACATGCCACTATTCGCCGGCATCCTATGCGCCGATCGGGCGTGATGCGACCGTCGCTGAAGGTTCTCTAGATTTCTGCTTCCTGAATCATTTGAAGCATGGCGTCTACATTTATGCGGTCTACGAACCGGGTGCTGTGACCGTGCGCATCTTAGGAAATCAGGAAGACAAGCCCTCTTTCGTAGAGATCGCAAAGAAGAGCGACGAAGTCCTGCCTTTTAAGACCGTGATCCGTGTCGACCCTTCGCAGGAAGAGGATAAAAAGGTCGAGGAAGGCCACGAAGGACACAATGTCCTCGTCACGCAGTCTGTCAAGTGGGCTGACGGCCGCATCTACCACGACAGCTTCTACTCCGACTATGAACCGGTCGACACCGTCATCACCTATCAGGTGAAACCGGAAGACCCACCAGAGCCATCCGAGCCGCCCTCCCCTGAGGCAGTGAAGAAGGGAGCATGAAGTGATGAGAAATTAGAAATGAGAAATGGTGGAGCGGCGCATCAAAATATAGAAGCGCCGCGGAGCGTAAATCATGGCAATGCCTGACGGTGGCATTTAGTGACTAGTCACTAGTCACCAGTTACCAGTCACTAGTCAATTGGGATTTCTAATCCATAATCCCTAATCCCTAATTTCTAATGTCTCATCCTAAAAAGTCGAAATGCCACCACCTGTGTTATCTATACCTCGAAAGGAGATCCTATGGGAAAGTATCGTCTGAAGTCCCGACAGGCGGGATCCGTCATTACTTTGATGGAGATCGACACAGAGAGCCGCGCATGGTACATCAAGGCCGACCATAAAGAAGCCGCATTGAAGGCGCTCAAAGATATGGGGCCGGCTTTGGCATGCGTGGAAACGATCTATATCAATGGTGACGATGTGTCGAGTGTGGTTTTTGCGCCTGCACCCATGATGGATCCGGATATGCCGCCGGTGGATTTCCCGCCGCCGGAAGAGCCCATGGAGAGCTACAGCCTTGCGCCGGATATCCCTGTCTTCCCGACCGCTGACGACATCGCCGCGGCGCAGGAAGCGGAAATGACGGTACCGGCAATGGCAGAAGAGACACCGATGCCGGGGATCTCCATGCCGAGTAGTCTGCCATCTCTTTCGAGTGTCTTGCCGAAGAGCGCTTTCATAGCGCCTTCGCCCGCTGCCAAAAAAGGTGGCGCAGTGAATGGCATATACCTTGGCAGGAAGCACATCACGGGAGAGGCCATCGAGATCCGCACTGTGAATGAAGAGAAGGATGGTGTCATTTTTATCGGCACGGTGATCTCTATCGAGGTTCGCGAGCTTCGCAGCAAAAAGAAGCTCCTTCTCATGAATCTGGCCGATGAAACGAATGGCATCCCGTGCAAGAAATTTTTCGACCGCCCCGAGGAGGCAGAAGCTGTCGAGTCTTTGAAACCGGGGACGACGGTCAAGGTGCGCGGCAATGTGCGCCTCGACAAGTACTCCGGCGGACTCGTTCTGGAACTCTCGCAGATGGAGAAAGGGGAGACGGTCAAGATCGACCACGAGGACAATTACGAGACGCCCCGTGTCGAGCTTCATCTGCACACGAAAATGAGCCTCGATGGTCTTATCGACAATGAAGAGATCATCAAGACGGTAGCAAAGTGGCATCATCCGGCGGTCGCGATCACAGACCATGGCGTCATTCAGGCGTTCCCGAAGATCCAGGATCTCGCAGACAAGTATCACCAGAAGGTCATCTATGGCATGGAGGGGTACATGATCGATGAGATCCCGGCAGATCCGGACGCCGACCGCCAGCAGTACGGTCATATCATCATCCTTGCGAAGAACATCACCGGCCTGCGCAACCTGTACCGCATGGTGACACTGTCGCACCTCAAATTTTACAGAAAACGCCCGCTCATCCCCAAGCCCATTCTGGAGGAGCTTCACGAAGGATTGATCTACGGCTCCGCCTGCGTCATGGGAGAATTCTTCCGTGCGGTCCTTGCGGGGGAGAGTGATGAAGAACTCATCCAAAAAGCCAAGTTCTACGATTACCTCGAAGTACAGCCGCTCGGAAACAATGAATTCCTCATCAATGACGACAAGTATGGCAAGATCAATACGAAGAAAGACCTAGAGGATCTGAACCGCAAGGTCATCGAGATCGCCGACAAGGCAGGGATGCCCTGCTGCGCGACATCCGATGCGCACTACATGTTTGCGGAAGACCAGAGAAATCGTGACATTCTCCTCTCAAACTGGGAGAAACCGGGGAAGATCGAGTCCCATCCGCCCGTTTACATCCGTACCACACAGGAAATGCTGAATGAATTCAGCTACCTTCCCAAAGAAAAGGCCATCGAGATCGTCGTCACGAATACAAGAAAGATCGCCGAGCAGTGCGAAGTCTTAAAGCCACTCGCCGAAGAGTGGAAATCCTACAACCCGAAAATCGCAGGCGCAGATGAGAAACTGGTCAAGATGTGCTACGACAATGCGAAGGCCATCTACGGCGACCCGCTCCCAAAGGTCGTACAGGACCGCCTGACGCTCGAACTCACGCCGATCATCAATCACGGCTACGGCGTCCTCTACTACATCGCGCACAAGCTCGTCAAGCACTCGAATGACCGAGGCTACCTTGTCGGCTCGCGAGGCTCTGTCGGCTCCTCCTTTGTTGCGACGATGTCAGGCATCACAGAGGTGAATCCCCTCCCGCCGCACTACGTCTGCCCGAAATGCCACTGGACCCATTTCTTCGAAGACGGCTCTGTTGGCGGCGGCTTTGACCTGCCGGATAAGAAATGCCCGAAGTGCGGGAGCGACCTCGCAAAGAACGGGCATGACATCCCGTTCGCCGTTTTCCTCGGATTCGATGGAGACAAGGTACCGGATATCGACCTGAATTTCTCCTCGGGAGACGATCAGGGCGTCGCACACAAATATACCGAAGAGCTTTTCGGCCGCGACAATGTCTTCCGTGCCGGCACCATCGCAGGCATTCAGGATAAAACAGCGTACGGCTTCGTCAAGAAATACGCGGAGAACCGCGGGCTGACATTCAATGATATTTTCATCGAAAAACTTTCCGCCGGTGTAGCCGGGGTGAAGCGCACGACCGGTCAGCATCCGGCAGGCATCATGGTCTGCCCGCGTGATATGGATATTCACAATTTCACGCCGCTCCAGTACGCCGCGAATAAAAAATACCTGAAGGATGAGAATGGCAAGCAGATCCCCGGGACCATCACCACACACTTCGATTACCACTCCATCTCCGGCCGTATGCTGAAGCTGGATATTCTGGGCCACGATGATCCGAAGGTCATCCGTATGCTGCAGGACATCACCGGTATCGACCCGCTGAAGATCCCCTTCGACGACCAGAAGACACTGTCCCTCTTCAGCTCGCCCGAGGCGCTGGGCCTGACGCCGGATGAGCTTGCAAGCGCGATCGGAAATAAAGGCGTCACCGTCGGAGCCCTCGGCCTGCCGGAATACGGGACGCCCTTCGTCCGCGGTATGCTCGAAGACACGCGCCCGAAGAATTTCTCGGAGCTGGTCCGTATTTCCGGCTTCTCCCACGGCACTGACGTATGGCTGAACAATGCCCAAGACCTCATCAAGAACGGCGTCGTCAAACTGGAGGATGCGATCTCTACCCGAGACGACGTCATGAACTACCTTATCCAGCATGGCGTGAAGCCTCTGACATCTTTCAAAGTCATGGAAAATGTCCGTAAAGGCAAGGGCCTCGAAAAAGGCGGCTCGAATAACCGCGCCGAGCTTGACGCCGCGCATGTGCCGCAGTGGTTCATCGACTCCTGTCTCAAGATCGGCTACCTCTTCCCGCGAGCCCATGCCGTCGCTTATGTCATGATGGCCTTCCGCATTGCATGGTTCAAGGTCTATCAGCCGCTGGCCTACTATGCCGCCTACTTCACCATCCGTGCCGAAGGCTCCTTCAATGCACCCGTCATCCTGCGAGGTCTTGCGTCCATGAAGCAGGAGCTGGCCCGCATCGCAGCGCTCGACAAGCCGACAGCCGTTGAAAAAGGAAATGCGACCGTCATCGAAGTCGCTGCTGAAATGTACCTGCGCGGCCTCTCTTTCCTGCCGATTGATTTGGAAAAATCTGACGCTTCGCAATTCCTCATGGTCGATGGGAAACTCCTGCCGCCATTCAACTGCATCCCTGCTCTGGGCGATGCCGTGGCTAAGGAGATCGTCCTTGCCAGACAGGATCATCCCTTCACCTCGAAGGAGGACCTCAAGAAGCGAGGAAAGGTCAGCCAGTCTATCATAGATACCTTAGACTCCATGGGCGTCCTCAAAGGATTGCCGGAAGAAGAGCAGATGAGCCTCTTTGCGTTCTAGTCTAGTCGCTGGCGCGACGGGTTCAGAGTTCAGGTTGACGGGTTCAAGATTGCGGAGCGGCGCATAAAATAAGTAAGCGCCGTGAGTTTTAGATAAGTCGAGGCGTTGCAAAGCGACGCAAATAAAAATGCCAACCCCTTCCTCTGCGCGGGCTATCCTCTTTTAGAGGAAGCGGATCGCGATAGTACTCCCTCCTTTCAGAGGAAGGAGGGAGAATTTGGAATGCGGGCATTGCCTCATATATACTCGCGGCGTTTTTGATTTTTATGCGCCGCACCAACCCTGTTGAACCCTCTGAACCTGTAGAACCCGCTGAACCTCTTTCGCACGCAATCAAAGGATGGCAACGCCCCGAGGGGCTAACCCTGAACACTATTTCCCTTAGCCAATACGATAAAGGAGAACACCCCATGTCCCAAGACTCTCTATTTCACGCCACCACCATCCTCGCGGTCAAGAAGGATGGACATACCGCCGTCGCCGGTGACGGACAGGTGACCATGGGCAATGCGGTCATCATGAAGAATACCGCCCGCAAAGTGCGCCGCCTCTACCACGGCCGCGTCATTGCCGGATTTGCAGGCTCTGTCGCTGATGCCTTTGCGCTCTTCGATAAATTCGAGGCGCGCCTCTCCGACTGCAATGGCAATCTCGTCCGCGCAGCAGTCGAATTTGCCAAGGAGTGGCGACGCGACCGCGTGCTGCAGAAGCTCGAAGCCCTTCTCATCATGACTGATGGGGAGCACCTCTTCCTGGTTTCCGGGAACGGCGAAGTCATCGAGCCGGACGACGGCATCCTCGCCATCGGCAGCGGCGGAAACTACGCCCTTGCCGCCGCGCGTGCTCTGGTCTCCGCGACCGATCTCTCTGCCCGTGACATCGCGGAGAGATCCCTGCACATCGCCGCCGACATCTGCGTCTATACGAATCACAATGTCATCGTGGAGGAAATCTGATGAACGAAAATACAAACCTGACCCCGCGAAAAATCGTGGAATACTTGGACCAGTACATCATCGGGCAGAGCGATGCGAAGAGATCTGTAGCCGTCGCCCTCCGAAACCGCTGGCGTGCCAGCCGCCTCACGCCGGAAATGGCGAAAGAGGTGAGCCCGAAGAATATTCTCCTCATCGGGCCGACCGGTGTCGGCAAGACAGAGATCGCCCGACGCATCGCGACCCTCACCCGCGCCCCCTTCGTCAAGGTCGAAGCGACCAAGTACACCGAAGTCGGCTACGTCGGCCGCGACGTCGAGTCCATGATCCGCGACCTTGCCGAAGAAGCCGTCCGCCTTGTGAAGAAAGAAGAGAGCAGCCGCCACGGCAAGGATGCGGACGAAGAAGCCATCCACCGCATCGCGGAAGCCATGTGGCCCTCCAAGAAAGTCGAGACACGAAGCCCCATGGACATCATCTTCGGCGAAGCAAAGAAAGAGACGCCGATGGATGAAGGCGAGAAAGAGCGAAGAAAGGACCTCGAGACGCGCATCCGAAACGGTGACCTTGACGACCGTGTGATCGAGATCGAGGTGGAAGAGAAAGGAAATCCGGGGAACACCGATAACGAACAGGCGAACCAGATTTCCATGATGCTCTCCTCCATGATGCCGAAGAAAATGAAAAAGAAGAAAGTCACCGTCCGCAACGCGAAGAGAATCCTCGCAGAAGCCGCTGCCGATGAGATGGTCGATATGGAAGTCGTCAAAGACAAAGCCATCCACTACGCCGAAGAACGCGGCATCATCTTCATCGATGAGATCGACAAGATCGCAGGCGGCCGTTCCTCCGGCGGTCCCGACGTTTCCAGAGAAGGCGTGCAGCGCGACATCCTCCCGATCGTCGAAGGCGCGACCGTCAAGACCAAGTACGGCCAGATGAAGACCGACCACATCCTCTTCATGGCCGCCGGCGCCTTCCACGTCTCCAAGCCCAGCGACCTCATCCCAGAGCTTCAGGGACGCTTCCCGATCCGCGTCGAGCTTTCAAGCCTTACCAAGGATGACCTCCGCAGCATTCTGACCGAGCCGCGGCAGGCCCTCATCCGCCAGTACACCGCGCTCCTCGAGACCGAAGACGTCGACATCACCTTCACCGAAGACGCCCTCTCCGCCATCGCCGACATCGCCTCCCGCGTGAATACCGAGACCGAAGACATTGGCGCCCGCCGCCTCTATACGATCTTGGAGCGCGTCTTGGAAGACCTCTCCTTCGATGCGCCGGACCTCGAAGATAAGCACGTCACCATCGACGAGAGCTATGTGAGAAATAAGCTCGGCGACGTCACGGAAAATATTGATATTTCGAATTACATCCTGTAGCCCTTCGCGCATAGGATAAAACCGCCGGAAGGGGGATGCATTGGGGATCATCTTCCGGTGGTTTTTTGATGGCGGTTTTGTGTGCAGTGGGGAAAAATAAGGCTTCGGGTAACGGTCTAATATTTTGCATGTTTTAAGGAGAAAACAATGAAAAAGAAAATAACGAGGAAAGGAAATAGCTATTATGAGAACCATAGAGATTTTAAATTGGCATTCGTTTTATAATTTAGTGGTCATCCTATTGCTCTCGTTCTTTTTTGTGTTCTATAGCTTTTTCTTAATATGCAAGAAATCAATTCCATCATACCGCTTACTAATTTGGATAACTGCTTGCTTGATGATAATAGTTGACGTGGGGATGAATTTACTCTTTTCAGCAACGAATGTTTTTGATAATTGGAGTTTCCCTTTATTCAGCTGTTCACCTATCCTTTTCCGAATTGCCGCTATGATGATTGGGGGGATAGCATATTTTGCTTACTTTCAATGGAACCTTGTTTGTGAATATAGGCTCAATGATAAACCTGTCCCCAAGGGAAAACAAATTATATTGCAAAAAGTATCATCAATCGCAATGCATGTTATACTTCTATTGCATTTCTTATTGTATGGAATATTCATCCTTCATTAAGGCGGGCGGAAATCTGGCCATTGAAAGTGTACAGGATAAGGACAGCTATACATCTCATAATGAAAGTAAAGGCATGGGATTGAGCATCGGCGTATGAAGAAGACAACCGATAATAACAAAATGAAATCCAGCCCAAAAGGTGGCTTGGCTGTTGTTACGTCCAAGAGCAACATCGATTCCAACTATGAAAGCGTGACAAACCAAGCTGGCATTACTGCCGGTAGCTAGGGTTATGATATATCTGTCAAGGATACTACATATAAAATGGAGTCAATCCAACAGGGAGAGTATTATGGTATTATGAATAAAAAAGTAAAAGAACTATTTAAATCATTATCTGGTTCAGAAATTTGCGGTATATTAAGTATTCTATTTTTCTTGTTGTCATATTTGTATAACTATAATAAGGGGTGGGGATTTTTAGCTTTCATATTTCTATTAATATCAAATGTTACTCATGGGAAATAGTGTGATAACAAAAGTCAAAGGTGTTCATTGTATGAAAATATCTAACGATACTCAAACAACAATATGCTCTATTGCGATTACTATTAGTCTGCTATTATTTTTTTTAGGTATACATTTTGGCAGTCAATATCTAGATGAACACTATATAAAATATGATGTCGAACAAATGCTTAATATCTATTATGAGATTTCGGATCCTGTAGAAAAAGAAGGTGAGGACATTATTATTGACAAGAGGTGGATTGTAAAATCTGTCATTGGAAAGCGTATATACTCACAGCTTTCAACGCAAGATGGCGTAAATTTCTTTTCTGATTATGCACGAAAACAGGATTGGGCAATTTGTACAAATAGATGGGATCTAGATAACAGAACTGGAAAGCGCACGTACTATTTAACACTAAAAAAGAAAGAAATTACATGTTATATTGAACACGAGGAGGGATCTGAAATATGGAGATTTTGGATACAAAAAGATGATATTTTTAGAAAATTGGGATTATAAAAAGATGGTGTACTACTCATGCAAGTAATCCTGACATCGTACAATAACATTAAAGCAAGACAAACCACAGCCGCCATTGAAAGCAGGACTATCACAACAAAAGCTGGTAATGGTGTAATTATCAAAAAATGGTTACAACGAAGCCGCGGACGACTACGGCCTGAAATACAAGGAACGCGGTCTCCTCTCCAGCAAGACCACAACGATCAAGAGCCGTGACGAAAGCAAGACCGTGACAGCCTCTACCCTTTCGGGAGATGCCGTGCAGATCACCGCAGGCGGGAATAGGCGGAAGTAGTATAGTTGGGGTAAGTATTTCAAAAGGAATAGGCGCTGATGCACCTATTAGTGTTGAGATAGTTACCGAAACAGCTGCGGGTACTAATATTTCATGGCGTTATACTGAGTATATTGGCAATGTAAAAAAACAAGGAGGATAATATGTCAAATACTCCCAATAGAAGAAAAAAATTTATGTTAGTTGTTTTTATAATTTTTGCAATTATTGTATGTATATTGAGTGAGAAATATAAAGCGCCAGAAAATACTCATAGGTTCTCCAATATTATTGCAGAAACTCAAATACCGACTATTTCATACTTACAGTTTCAAAAAAGTCAGTATTCGCGCGGTAAATACTATACAGTGGTGTATATATGACAAAAAAATATATAATAAAGAGGATTTAGCCAAAGAAGTAAAAAAAAGATTAGAAAATGCAGGATATCTGATAACTGTATTTCACTTATCAAATGATCATTTTTACATGCATGCAGAGAGTGAGAGACTTTTTTTTGAAATTAGTGTATTTCCAGATTTATTAGGGATAACAGTAAGTGAAAAATAGATTGAAAGTGTTTAATACCGAAGGAGACATGACGATCAAAGCCACCCAAGAGGACACTCATATCAAAGGTAGTCAGGTAACCGGTGAAAATGTCACACTGGAAGCGAAGAAAGACATTGCCATCTCTGCCGCAAGCAGGAGGTGGATGGGATGTAGCAGAGGAAACATCGGAAGAACGTGTTCCTGCCTTGATAAGATATTTATTGAAGGAGAACAAGTAAAATGATAAAATCACTTATTTTTCTTTTGCTATGTGTTATTGATCCCCGGAAAGAAAAGTCTGTGTGTGGAAAAAAGTTATGGAATTTGATTTTTAAATTGAAGAGAAATGGTATTGTTCATAATTTAGTTTCTTGGGGGATTTTCTTAGTCGTTCCATACGTTTTATTTAATTTTATGGATAGTATAGGAACCAAAGAAACGGCAGCAGAACTTCAACCTCAAGTAGTTGCTATTCATGAATTAAATACACAAGAATCCTTGGATAAACAGCTGGATGTTATTTGGCGTACGCCCCAAAGATATCATTTAATGAGACAATTTGCGAGTTATGCGGATAGGGAAACTATTTTAACGTACTATGGTATAGAGCTAGAAAAAAATGGGTGGAAAAGTGAAGGCATGAGTGAATTTTATGGGTATGAAAATGGCTATAAAGATAAGGTGCTCCTTTCGCAGACGTATACATGGGCTAAAGGTAAATATAAATTTGAAATTATTTTTGATTTGGAAGATTTGGGAACAAAAGAAAACTATACTGAAGACGGTAGATTAGAATATTATATTAATGTCAAAGCAGTTAGCTAAAATGAGGTATAAATTCTATTCCTGTTAGTGGAGAATATTTAGGAAAAGTACTAGTTTTTAAATATGGTGTCGGAACACCACAGGTTGGAATTGGGTGTGATGTAGCTGAAGAAACACCAGAGGAAAGCGTGCCTATTTCGATTAGATGTTTACTAAGAGGGAAATAGTAAAATGATAAAACTACTTGTATGTCTTTTTATAAATATTGTTGATTCCTCAAAGCCAAAGCCTATATATGAAAACAAATTATGGAGTTTGATAACTAAACTAAAAAAACATACTGTTATTCGAAATCTGTTATCTTGGATAGTTTTCTTGATGGTTCCTTTTATTCTATTCTATTTTATGGATAGTATCGGGACTAGAGAGATAGCGGCGGAACTTCAACCACAAGTAGCTGCACTTTACGAGTTAGATACAAATGAAACTTTGGATAAACAGCTTCATGCAATTTGGCGTACACCAAAAAACTATCGTCTCAGCAAGCAGTTTGCAAGTTATGCTAGCAGAACCGATATTTTAAATTATTATAGTAAACAGTTAGAAAAGGATGGCTGGAAAAATGAGGGGATGAGTGAGTATCATCGACATGATACAAATGTACTTATGTCTCAAACTTATACGTGGTCAAAAAATGGATATATATTAGAAATTACCTTTAACTTAGAGAATTATGGAACAAAGGAGAAGTATACGGAAGATGGCCGGCTAAAATATTATATCAATGTCGAACCAGTTAGCCAAAATGAGGTATAAATTCTATTTTCTGACTATGCCCAAATTGAACAAATCACCGAGGAAGACGGTCTGAAATACAAGGAACGCGGTCTCCTCTCCAGCAAGACCAAAACGATCAAGATCTGTGACGAAAGCAAGACTGTGGCAGCCTCTACCCTGTCGGGAGAGGTCGTACAGATCACCGCAGGCGGAAATACAAATGTCATCGGTTCAAACGTGGTAGGTACGCATGACGTCGCGATTTCTTTCGGTAAAGATACTTCCATTTCTAATGCGGAAGAACATGAATGGCATGACTACGCCAAGCAGGTCAAGAAGAGCGGTCTGCTCTCGGGTGGCGGACTCGGATTTACCATCTGGACGGAGAAACGGAAGGAGCAGTATAGAGATGCGGACGTTCTGCAGAAAGGCTCTACAGTTGGCAGTATCTCTGGTAATGTTACTATTACTTCTGATAAAGACATCCATAATGCCAATGATGCGTCACAGAAAGAGGGGGATTAGTATATGTTACACACCACTTTGTATGATGCAATATTATTTATTCTTTGCATATACTTAATCAAAACCTATATATTAAAAAAGAATTTGTCAAGTAAAGAAAAATTTATTATAGAGCATTCATTTCCATGGATTCGAATACCTATTATTTGTATCATGACTGTAGGAATGCTTTATATCATAGGAAGTGATTTATTATTTTGGAACTCTGAATATTATGATTATGCAGTTAGTCTACAATTTATAATTTTCTATTTTGTTGCAATTGTTGTTATCATTCGGTGCCACTCCCCGCTCACGGTTTGACTGAACGTTACGCAATCCGCTCCGAAATCATCCCACCGCCAATACTTGCCCTGTTCATTCCCGACTTGCGGAAGATCCGTGATTCTGCCGCCGCAGGGAACCTCGAAAACCTCTGTGATTTTGCCGTCTATGCTGAATTTGACCGTTACCTTTTTGAACAGATTCGGTGTTTTTGCTTTTTCGGCAAGTTCGTTAAGACTCACCGCATACGCAATGCCTGCATAGCTTATGCCGTCAATGCCGCCCAAGCCGCGCACCGAATCGAACGAGTCATTAAACTTAGATGTGTCTGCAAAGATATTGTTTCTGCACTCCTCCGTCAGTTCTCCCGC
>OLZH01000630.1_pt1 | contig 11959 bp, 5 predicted proteins | sample 1673821 | NCBI WGS metagenome assembly OLZH01 (sample SAMEA103958128, study PRJEB25191) | human gut metagenome | reverse complement strand
GTACATTACCAAGCCGCAGGACGGCGAGAAGCTGGACGCGGCGGCGCTGCGCGCCGAGTTGGCGCAGCGCTTCGAGAGCCGCGACCTGTCCGCGGCAGCCCGGTCCGTGGAATGTGTGTTCGCGGCCCGCACCGCCGCGCCCATGGACGTGCAGGCGCTCCACGACGAGATCGCCGGCACCATGGCCGCCGCCATCTGCGACAAATCCACCGGCAAGCCCACCCAGTCCCGCGTGGGCGTACAGTTCGATGTGGAGACGGTGCAAAAGCAACTGGACGCCGCCCAGCCGGGCGAGGAATTCCTGGCTGATGCCCAGGTGCAGTTCCCGCCCGCCGCCACCGAGGAGCTGGAGCAGGCCATGTTCCGGGACGTGATCGGCACCTGCACCACCACCTGCGCCGGCCCCTGGGGCCGCCGCCAGAACATCAAGCTGGCCTCCGCCGCCATCAACGGCCGTATCTATAACCCCGGCGAGGAGTTCTGGTACAACGCCACTGTGGGCCAGCGCACCGAGGCCCGGGGCTTCCAGCCCGCCGCCGCCTACTCCGGCGGCAAGACCGTTACCTCCATCGGCGGCGGTATCTGCCAGGTATCCTCCACGCTGTACTATTCCGCCCTCATGGCGGACCTGCAGATCGTCCTGCGCTACGCCCATATGTTCGACCCCGGCTATATGCCCGTCACGGGCTGTGATGCCACGGTCAGCTGGGGCGGCCCGGACTTTGCCTTCCGCAACAGCACCAACTACCCCATCAAGATCACCACCAGCTACAACGACGAGACCAACCAGCTGACCATCACCCTGCTGGGCACCAAGACCGACGACCACTATGTGGAGATGACCAACCAGTTCCTCTCCTACTCCGAGCGCAAGACGGTCTATCAGGAGTCCGAGTCCGTGGCCCCCGGCACCACCGAGGTGGAGCAGTACGGCCACAACGGCTACGCCGTCCAGACCTACCGCAACGTCTACGCCGGCGACGGTACGCTCCTCCGCAGTACCAAGGAGGCGTACAGCGACTATGACCGGGCCGACAAGATCATCCTGGTCGCCCCCGGCGAGCTGCCGCAGTAAATAAAGAAACAGCCCCCTGCCGGGGGCTGTTTTCTGCTTTCGCTGTGTCTTCGCCGGGAGCAGACAGAGAAAAGGACCGGCGAGAGCCGGTCCTTTTTTGTATCCCGAAAACCACTCGCTGGGCGAGTGGTTCAAAAGAGGCTGCTGCCGATGAGGAAAAATAAAACTCCCTCTGTTATAGTAGAGATGCGGTCTGGCAACTGCAAACTACAAAACAAAGGGAGGCCATTCAAGAATGAAGTGGCAGAAACAGTTTAGCAAGTTGTGTGATAGAAGTAAAGATTGCTGTTGAGATAATTAGGCAGAAGAAAAAGCATAAGTGTTAGGGATGACGGCTATATAAGAATGAAAAGGTGCCGGACTTATACCGGTGTGGGTAGGACAGCCTATGCAAATGGCAAGTCGTACTAACGCCGCATGAGGCGTGGCTGGTAACATAGGGCTTCGCCCGTCTAAGAAATACCCCCGGCTAGGCCGGGGGATATTTATTTCTGCGTATCATTCTCTCCGCAGGGCTTCGATGGGGTTCAGCTTCGATGCCTTCATGGCCGGCACCAGGCCGAACACCACGCCGATGACCATGGAGAAGGCCACGGCGATGATGCACGCCGGTATGCTGATGGCCACCGGTGTCCCCATGATGTGGGACATCATCTCCGCCAGGCCGATGCCCGTAGCCACGCCCAGTATGCCGCCCATGCTGGTCAGCACCGCCGCCTCCGTCAGGAACTGCCAGAGGATGCGGCTCTGCTGCGCGCCGATGGCGATCTTCAATCCGATCTCGCGGGTGCGCTCGGTGACGGACACCAGCATGATGTTCATCACGCCGATGCCGCCCACTACCAGCGAGATAGCCGCGATCCAGATCAGCTGCTTGTTGGTGCTCTCCGACAGGCTCTGCAGATCGCTGGCCTGCTGCAGAAGGTCCTTGGACTCGTACTTGTACTTCGTGGTCCGGATGGCGTTCTCGTTCAGATACTTGGCCACATTGTCGCCGGCGGCGGTCATGTCGTTGGTGCTGGTGGCCCGCACCGCCGCGTACTGGGGCTCATCATACCGGTACGGCACCGACCAGCACACGTCCGGGATGAAAATGGTCCCCGCTGTGCTGCCGGCGTACATCTGATAATCCTTAAAGTTGTTGATCACCGGTCCGCTGCTGGACCGGGAGGACACCACGCCCACCACGGTGAACGGCATCCCGTTGATCTCGATGGTGCCGCCGATGGGGTTCTCGCCCTGAAACAGCGACTTTGCCGACTTCGCGTCGATCAGCGCCACATTCCGCCGGTTCTCATAGTCCGCCGCCGTGAAGGAGCGTCCGTAGTTCACCGCGTAGTCCACGGCCGTCAGATAGTGGTCGTCCACGCCGTACAGCGACCCGCTGAACGCCGTATTGCCCACGTATACGTTGTCGCACCAATCCCGGGAGTAGTACATACTCACCAGCGACACGCTGCCCAGCTTCTCCATCTCATCCCGCATCTCCCGGGTCACTGGGTCGATACCCTCCGGCAGCGCCGAGTAGTTCAGGTCGAAATAGTTTTGGCTGTCCGCCGCCTTGATGGTCACCCGCACCACGTTGTTGCCCGCGCCGATCAGGTTCTGCTTGATCTGCTCGTTGGTGCCCTGAATGGTGGACACGATGGTGATGATCGCGGCGATACCGATAATAATGCCCAGCATGGTCAGAAACGACCGCAGCTTGTGGCTCCACACGCCCTGAAAGGCGAGATTTATATTTTCCAACATATGGTTATCCCGCCTCCTTTATATGCCGTAGTTGTACAGCTGGTCGGTCGTGGCCTCCTGGGTGTGGGCACCCTCCACCACGTCGCGCCCATAGGGGAACGCCACATAGTCGTCGATGGTCAGCCCGCCCCGTATCTGGGTGTAGCTGCCCCACAGATCCCGGCCGGTCTGTACCCACCGCTGCTCCAGTCTGCCGTCCTCGCCCCGGGCCATCACATAGCTCTTGCCGTTGTCGGTCCGGATGAACATACTCTGCAGATACAGTGAGCTGCCGCTTTCTTCCGCGCTGGTGTCCTTCTGGTACTGTATATCCACATAGTCATTGGGCTGCAAATTCGCGTCCTCGGTGACAAACACCTTGAAGGGGTAGTAGGACACGTTGCTGTTGCCGTCGCCCCAGTTGTTGCCGTTGCTGGTGGGATAGTCGTCGATGGACACGATGGTGCCCTCGCAGGCCGCTCCGGTCATCCAGCTGCTGATGGATACGCTGTCGCCCACCTGCACGCTGCCCAGATCCATCTCGCTGAGGGTGCCGGTGACGTAATATCCGCCGCCGCCGGACAGCTCCACCACGGCCTCGCTGTTGTTATAGGCCTCGTCCGGGTCCCGTACGGCCTTCACCGTGCCGTCGAACTCTGCGTACACGTTGCCGTCGCCCAGCTCCGCCAGCTTCTTGTCCAGCTTCAGCTTCGCCACCTTCAGGTTGACCTCCTGCTCCTTTACCGCCTGAGCCTTCTCCAGAATGGCCTTGTTCAGATCCAGCTGGGTCATGGAGGCATCCAGCAGCTCCTGAATTTGGGCAATCTTCTTATCCAGCTTGGAGATCTCTTCTTTCTTGTCGCCGTAATCCAATGACTTATCCTGATAGGGCGCTAGGTCGGCCGGTTCCATACTCACGGAAGCGATGGTCTTCTTGGCGGCCGACGTGGAAGGCGCATTGGGATCAGTGGTGGTAGTACCGGGTTCGGGATCGGCGCCCTCGGTCTTAGTGACGGCTGTCAGCTTCAGTCCCCAGCATCGTTCTACAAGACCACCTACCTTGTCGTCTGTACGGTATACCAGCACCACGAAGAGGGGAGCATCTCCTGATTTGCCGTTTTTGGTAAACATATCGATTAAATGTTCCTGTGTCAGCGGTATCTTGGATATCCACTGATAGTAGTACGGTGCTTTTTCCGTACCGTTGGGGACTGTGTTAGGGTCGGTAGAGGGAAGTACGTGGGTACTGGTTATCGTCTCATCCAGACCTTCGTCATTGTATATCTTTTTGATGATGTCATCCCGCTGCTTCTGGTACCCGGTCAGCTCCGCCTGCAGCGTCTCCTTGTTCTTCGCCTTCTTCAGCAGCTCCAGCTCGTTTTTCATGACCTCCAGGTTCTCCGTCTGCCGGTCATAGTCGATCTTGGCGCGCTCCACGGTGGCCTGTGTCAGGGTGGAGTCATAGCTCACCAGCACCGTGCCCTTCTTGACGCTGTCGCCCTCCTTGACCCACACCTTCTTCACCGTCTGGCTCTGGGAGATGTAGATCTTCTGCAATTTGTCCGTGGTCACCATGCCGCTGGTGTTGGAGGTGTCCCCCCAGTAGTCGGTCATGGCGCACTCGTTGACGGCGTATACGTTCACATCGCCCCGCTGGGCGTTCCGGGCGATGGTCAGTCCGCCCCACACCGCGCCGCACACGCCCACCACGCAGGCGGCGGCGATAATGCCCTTTTTCAGCTTTTTGCTCATGCGGGGCTTCTCGCCGTCGGTGCGCTTTTCGCCGATATGCAGCTTTTCCCGCAGCGTCAGCTTCTCACTCATAGTCGTCACCTCCCGACAGTACGCCGTCCCGTATGGTCATGACCTTGGCGGCGTGGTTGGCGATGGAATGGTCGTGGGTGATCATGATGATGGTGGAGCCGCCGTCATGCAGCTGCTGAAACAGCTCCATCACCGCCGCGCCGCTTGCGCTGTCCAGCGCGCCTGTTGGCTCGTCGGCCAGCAGCAGCTTCGGATTGCCCACGATGGCCCGTGCGATGGCCACCCGCTGGCACTGTCCGCCGGACAGCTGGTCCGGCCGGTGGTCCACCCGGTCGGAAAGCCCCACCGTCTCCAGCGCGGTCCGGGCGCGCTCCAGCCGTTCCGCCTTCTTCACCCCACCGTACAGCAGGGGCAGCGCCACGTTTTCCAGCGCCGTCAGCTTCGGCAGCAGATTAAAGCTCTGGAACACGAAGCCCAGCTCCTTGTTCCGCACCTCCGCCAGCTGCTTGTTGTTGCAGGTGGTCACGTCCCGCCCACCCAGCAGATAGCTGCCGCTGGTGGGCACGTCCAGACACCCGATCAGGTTCATCAGCGTGGTCTTTCCGCTGCCGGAGGGGCCCATAATGGCGAGGTACTCCCCCTCCTCCACGTCCAGATTCACGTTTTTCAGGATATGTGCCACGGACTTTCCCATGGGGTAGTCCTTGCATATATCGCGCATTTCCAAAATCATGCTCAGCCCTCCATCGGCGGAATGACCGCTGACGCGGAGGCGGCCTCGCCGCCGGGAATCGCGGCTGCGGTGCTGCCGTCGTCCGTGACGGTGTCGTTCTCAGCGGGCATATCGCCGCCGTCCATGCCGTCCATGGGCACGTTTTCGTCGATTTTTTCACCGCCGCCCTCGGGGTATACCTCGCCGCCGCTGGCGCTGGGGTCAAAGGTGGCGTCGTCATAGGTGATGCACGTCATGCCCGCCTTCAGGCTGTCGTCGGGATAGGCGATATAGTCCTCCGCCGTCAGGCCGTCCGTCACGGGATAGGTGTCCGTCTCCGTGTTGTACTCGCCCAGGGTGATGCTCCGCTTCTCCAGCTTGCCATTGCTGTTCTGAGCCCACACCCAGGGCTTGCCCTCGGCGTCGTTGATGAAGTAGCTGGGCAGGTTGATCAGGCTTTCGTCCTGGGTGTCCTCCTGACCGTAGTCCGGCTCTATGTACACGTGCTGGCCCATCAGCAGGCCCTCGCCGTCGCCCTCCAGCGTCACATAGAAGGGGTACTTGCTGGACATGGCCGTGTCGCTGTCGCCGTAGTCGCTGCGGCTCTGCTGGGCGTTGTTCCAGTCGATGGAGCTGATGCTGCCCTTCCACGTCTGGTCGCTGACCCGGGAACGGATGACCACCGCCGTGCCCTCGGTCAGCACGCTGGCGTTGTTTTCATTCACATAGCCCTTGATGCGGAAGCCGCCCGTCTCCACGATGGTCATGAACGGCAGGGCGTTGCCGGAGTTGTCCGTGCCGCCGTCCGGGTTCAGGGACTGCACCTCGCCGTCCACCGGGGACTTGACGGTGCTGTCGGCGGTGTTGGCCTTCAGCTTCTCAATGTCCTTTTTCTTGGTGGCGATGTTGGCCTTCGTCTCCAGCACCTTCACGTTCTGCTCCCGCAGGTCCAGGGCGTACTGCCGCTTGGTGGCGTCGTCATAGGTGCTGTCCATCAGCTTCTGTATACGCTCCAGCTCCGCCTGCTGGTCCTCCAGCGTGGCGTTCAGCTGCTCCAGCTCCAGCTGGGCCATCTCCAGGTCGGTGCGGATCTGGCTGAGGTCATAGGTCAGCAGCACGTCGCCCTTTTTCACGCTGTCGCCCACCTTCACCTTGATGGTGTCGATGGTCATGGCGTCGTTTTTCTTGATGGTCGTCTCGCCCAGCGGGCTGACGATGCCTGCGAACCGGTCCGCCAGACCTACGGACCCCAGCCCGCAGATCATAGACACCGACTGCACGGAGGCCTCGCCCTCCGCTGCGCCGCAGCCGGACACACAGCCCAGCAGCATCACCAGCGCCAGTACAAAAGCCGCTTTTTTCATGTCGTGTTCTCCTTTTTCCTTCCCGCGCGCCCGCGGGATGATTTGCCTATTTACTTAGACGGCAGAAATTGTCATTCCGTTCCGCCGCTGCCCCCAACAATATCATATCATGCGCCTGGCCCTCAAAATGTGAATAAATCGTGAACACACGCTTAAGACCTTACTAAGGTTCCGTATCAAAACGGTGGCAAAACGCCCCGCGGAATATTGACAGCGTGCGGGGGAGTGTCCTATTATTATGGTGTGCCGTGTCCACCCCGGATATCTTACCGGTGTACGGGCGCCTTTCGGCGGACACGGCCCGCGTACGATACCACCGGCAGGAGGTTTTGCCATGAACAAAAAACGTATCCGCCAGATGGACCTGGCCCTGCGCCGCCGCCTTTCCGACCGTCCCGCCGCGGACTATTTTGCCCCCGGGGACGCCCTGCTCCGCGCCCTCGAGACCGAGGGCTATATGCAGCGCTTTGCCGGGCTGTTCAGCGGCGCGCGCCTCCGCTGCGCCGACGTGCTGGCCCTCTGCCGCCCGGAGCTGGAGACGCTGTGCCCCGGCGAACCGTCCGAGGGCTGGCTGGCCTATGCCTACGACTATGCCCGCCGCCTGCTCTACCCGGAAAAGACCGATGCGGAGCCCTTCGCCCCCGGTGCGGTGTTCCTGCTGTCGGTGCTGCAGGTGCTGTTTGCCGCCGAGGCGGAGCTGCTGCCCCACGACCCGGCCTGGACCTTCGATTTCCTGACCGATGATGAGCTGGCCGGCAGTCCCTGTGCCCCGTCCTATCAACGCTTCCTGCGCCTGTGGAGGCGGGAGTTCGTCTATGAGCTGATGCGTTTGGGCCTGGAGGTCACGCCCTACCGCACCCTTGAGCATATCGCCGGTGTCCACCACATCGCCGTCACCGCCGCCCGCGCCCTGCGGAAAAGCGGCGTGGCCGTGGACGTGGCCCTGGTCTCCGGCGCCGCCGCCGGCCACGATCTGGGCAAGTTCGGCTGCCGCCCCGGCGAGCGCGTGCCCTACCTGCACTATTTCTACACCGACCAGTGGTTCCGCCGCCGCCGGATGACCGATATCGGCCACGTGGCCGCCAACCACTCCGTCTGGGACCTGGAGCCCGACTACCTCTCCGTGGAGGCGCTGCTGCTGATCTACGCCGACTTCCGCGTCAAGCAGCTCCACGATGCGCAGGGCCGGGAGATCACACGTATCTCCACCCTGGCTCAGGCCTTTCAGGTGATCCTGGATAAGCTGGATGACGTGGACGGCGAGAAGCAGAAGCGCTATACCCGGGTCTACGCCCGGCTGGAGGACTTTGAGCAGTTCATGGTCAGCTGCGGCGTGGATGTCACCATGTCCGGCGGCGATACGCCCCCGCTGCCGGAGAAGCACACCGCCCTTATGACCGACGACGAGGCCCTCCGCGCCCTGACGCTCCGCTGCGTGGGCCACAATATGGAGCTGATGCACCGCCTCACCGACCAGCGCAGCTTCGCCCGTCTGCTGGAGGAGGCCCGCGGCGAGACGGATTGGCGCCGTCTCCGCGCTTATCTGGCGGTGATGGAGTCCTACTCCCTCTATCTGCATATCCCACAGAAGGTCCAGACCCTGACGTTCCTCTACGAGCTGCTGATGCACCGCGAGGGCGATATCCGCCGTCAGGCGGCGGCGCTGCTGGGCGAGATCATCGCCGGCTTCCACGCCGGCTACGCCAAGGAGCGCCCCGCCGACATCCGCCCGGACCCCCGGGCCATCACCGACGTGGACCAGTGGAGGCTCTATCTGGACAAGATACTGTATCCCGACCATAAGCTCATGCCCCAGCACCGCCGCTGGATCGGCTATACCCTGAAATTCGCCGTCGGCTCCCTGCTGAGCCACTGCCCCGGCCGGGAGGAGCGCTTCCTGGCCCCGGTGTTCGCCTACTACCGCAGGCCGGAGGATCTGGACGACTACACCGCCTTCCAGCTGCTGGATACCGCCGCCGCCCTGCCGGATACGGCCTATACGGCCAGCCGCGCCCGGCAGATGACGGACTTCGCCGCCGCCCTGTCCCTGCGTAAGGACCTGACCATCCGCATGGCCGCCGTGCTGCTGCTGGACCGTCTCGCCCGCCTGTACCCGGAGGACGGCCGCGCGCTGGAGGCCGTGACCGCCGTCCCCGACGGCGACAGCGGCACCCTGCGCTATCTCAAGCAGGATGTGCTCTCTCAGGGCGCGCCCCTTCTTCTGCCGGAGGACGTGGTCTCCGAGATCTTCCTGGACAACCTGAAGACCGCCACGCCGTGGATCACCAAGCAGGGCAACCTGCGCCTGCTGACGGACTTTGCCCGCAGCGGCAAAAGCCCCGCCCTCCATATCGCCACCCACCTGTCCAATCTCATCAAGGTCAGCGACCGCGTCACCGTCCGCCACAGCGCCGGCAACGCCCTGCTGGCCCTGGCGCCCCGCCTGACGGCCGACCAGCGCAACGAGGTGGCGGTGGAGCTGTGCCGCGGCCTGGAGCTGGGCCAGCAGGAGTTCACCAAGTATATCCCCGACTACCTGGGCCGTTTTGCCCTGTGGCTGCCCCCGGCGGAGCTGGATGAGGTGCTGGACGACCTTCGCGTGAACCTCAGCTCCTCCGACAGCCGCGTTACCGCCTCCGTGCTGGATACCGTGGGCGTCATCTATGAGGCGTACGATGCCTATCGCTCCCGCTTCCCGGAGACGGACGACGCCTACCGCCGCCGCCGTGAACGGCTGCTGGGCCTGCTGATGCGGGGCCTCAGCGGCATTGACGGCGCCACCCGGCAGGAGGCCCTGTTCGTGTTGGGCCGCCGGGTCTTCGGCTCCGGAGAGCTGGGCCGCCACGAAAAGCGCCGCGCCTTTATGCTCACCCAGCGCAAGCTGCTCTCCGCCCAGGACGAATTTCCCGGCGAGGGCCTGACGTTCTACTACCGGGCCGCCATGCTGGGCAAGCTCTACCGCTTCATCACCGAGGAGCGCCTGTTCCACAAGGGCTTTGACTTCGGCGCGCCCCGCCCCGTGGCCTTCTTCCCCGGCACCTTCGACCCCTTCACCCTGTCCCACAAGGGCATCGTCCGGGCCATCCGCGACCAGGGCTTCGAGGTCCTGCTGGCCATTGACGAGTTCTCCTGGTCCAAAAAGACCCAGCCCTACCGCCTGCGCCGGCGCATCGCCGCCATGGCCGTGGCCGACGTGTTCCACGTCAGCATTTTCCCGGAGGACTTCCCGGTGAACATCGCCAACCCGGAGAACCTCCACGAGCTGCGCGCCGCCTTCCCGGGCCGCAGCGTGTCCATCGTGGTGGGCAGCGACGTGGTGCTCCACGCCTCGTCCTACAAAAAGTCCGTCACGCCGGACTCCATCCACACCTTCGACCACGTGGTCTTCCGCCGCACCGAGCCGGATGCCGAGCCGGCGGATTACAGCTGCATCACCGGCAAGGTGCTGGAGCTGACGCTCCCGCCCCAGCTGGAGGAGATCAGCTCCACCCGCATCCGCGAGGCGGTGGATGCCAACCGCGACATCTCCAACCTCATCGATCCCACGGTGCAGGAGTTCATCTATCGCCGCGGCCTGTACCTCCGCGAGCCCCAGGACAAGCCCGTTCTCCGCACCGAGGACCTGAGCTTCCTGCCCGCCTCGCCGGAGACGGCAGAGAAATTCCTCCGCACCATGCTCTCCGTGCCCACCGCCGCGGCGCTGCGGACGCAGATCGAGAGCCGCGGCGACGACGTGATGGTCTGCCGGGACACCGACGGCACCATTCTGGGCGCGGCCAGCTACGCCTGCCTGGACTCCGCCCGCCTCTTCGCCCGCCTGGGCGACCCGGCCCTCTCCGGTCTTGTCCGCCAGAACGCCGGCGGCCGCACCCTGCTCATCAGCGGGCTGTTCGTGCCCCGGGGCGAGCGCCAGAGCGACCTCTGCCAGCTGCTCATCACCGAGGTGCTGACCCTGGCTCTCAGCCGTGAGTTCACCTATGCCCTCTACCTTCCCCTGGAGGGCGCCGTCTCCGGCTACGGCCGCCAGCTGCTGACGCTCCAGGGCTTCGTCCCGGCTGGTGAAAGCACGGACGCCCTGGCCGTGGATATGCGCTGCCCCATCGTCCTCAGCCGCAACGTGGACACCGCGGTGAAGGCGCCCTTCAGCTCCTCGCCCCGTGTGCTTGCCGCCATCGCCTCCGCCCACCGCCGCCTGCAGGCGGCGCTGACAAAGCTGCAGCCCGGATCTCTGGTGCTCAGCCTGTCCGCCGGCGTCATCTACCACCGGCTGCTCCAGCGTATCACCGGCCGCAACGGCGTCCCCGCGGAGCCCACCACGCCCCGCGTCCTCGGCCCGGATATCTGCGTCCCCTACGGCAAGATCCTCCGCGGCGTGGCCGTGCCCAACACCGTCACCAAGACCCTGCGTACCGACAAGGTCTACGAGCCGGACCTCAGCACCTATTCCATCGAGGCCTACCCGGACTACTCGCCCCTGCCCGACCAGGTCCGCACCATCCACGCCTTTGCCCGCCCCGTCATTCTCGTGGACGATATGCTCCACGACGGCAAGCGTATCCGCCGCCTGGCCCCGCTGCTCGCCGAGACGAACACCCCCGTGGATCAGGTGCTGGTGGGCTACCTCACCGGCATGGGCCGCGACCTCATGGAGCAGCTGGGCTACGACGTGGACGCCATCTACTACCTGCCCAACCTGCGCCTGCGCTTCGTCGAGTCCACGCTCTATCCCTTCATCGGCGGCGACACCGTCCGCCGCAGCGAGGCCCTGCCCGGCGGCCTTCAGCCCGCCGTCAACCGCATCCTGCCCTACGCCGCCCCCGAATACACCGGCATGGACGACGAGACCGCCTGGGAGCTCTCCCTCTGCTGCCTTGAGAATGCCCGCGACATTCTTCTGGCCCTTGAAACGGAATTCCGTTCCCTCTACGCCCGCAACCTCACCCTCAGCCGTCTCGGCGAAGCGGTCATCCTGCCCCTCTGTCCCGACAAGGGCGGCTGCATGACCTACGATCTCTCCCGCGCCGCCAGCACGTATCTTGAGGGAGATATAGAGCTCCTGAAACGCATGCGCCCCAGATAAAGGCACATCTTTTGCGCCAATACTTCGTTGCGTCGGCTTGACGTACACACGGTACGCCTGCGCCTCCGCGCCTCGTCTTGACACAAAATCTGAACCTTTATCAAGACTGTGCGGTGCCGCCTCGTCATCGGCAGGACGCAAAATCCGGCACATTCTCTATTCCTCAAGGGGGGGGCCTGCGCCTCCGCGCCTCGTCTTGACACAAAATCTGAACCTTTATCAAGACTGTGCGG
>OLZH01000627.1_pt1 | contig 11987 bp, 10 predicted proteins | sample 1673821 | NCBI WGS metagenome assembly OLZH01 (sample SAMEA103958128, study PRJEB25191) | human gut metagenome | reverse complement strand
ATCGACCCGGTGCTTTTCGGATTTCTCATATTCGGCAATATTCCTTTCGTGCAGCCGCCGAATCAAATCCTGATACCCCATCTCAACCGGCGCAGCCGTTTTCCGCACATTATCAAAAATGTCTTCCGGTTTTAAATTTAACGCTTCGCCGTGATCGTCAACAACTGCCGACAACAGACGAAAAGACTTTTCCGGCGCATTTTGCCTGAACAAAGACAAAATCAGCCGCCCGCGTTGTCCGGATTTTAACTTGTCTCCCGCCTTCAACAACAAATGGCACGCCTCGACCGGCTGCGCCAGCGCCTCCCGTAAAATAATCCGCCCGAACTCACTGTCCGGATTGTACGGCGTAGCTCCCCGCCAAACGGCTTTGCGATCCTGCGGAGAAAGAAAACGATTATTGTCGCGGCTTGAAAAATCCAGACAGAAATTGAAATTCTTATTGAAAACAATGTCCGACGGCCGGTCAAAAACCTGTTCTTCAAAAGGGCCGAACACCTGCCGCGCCGGATTGATAAACATATCAGGATGATTTTTTTCCAGCATGATAACCGACAAATCCCAGAAAATTTGCTTGCGGCGTTCCAAATAATCTTCAACCCGCCGCTTGATGACCTGCAGTTTTTCCTGTGTGGTCGGGTTCAGGTTTTCCAGAACCAACTGGCGCGTTTCTTCCATTTTGGCATCACGCTTCACGCCAAGGCTTGCCTGTAATTCGTCAAAAGCACGGTTAATTTCCTCGGTTGTCCGGCACAATTCAAATATGGAGGCCACCGCACGCTCAAAATCCACGCCGTCGGACAATGTGCCCAAAATTTCGTCGCTGGCACCGAATACATCGTCAAACAATTTAAATTTATATTGCAAAATATCATAAAGGCGCACATCGGCAAGATTCTGTTTGTTGATAAAATTGATGATTACAACATCGCATTTTTGCTTATAACGATGAATACGCCCGATTCTCTGTTCTATTCTTTGCGGATTCCACGGCAAATCGTAATTGACCAGCAGCGAACAAAACTGCAAATTCAGCCCCTCGGCCGCCGCCTCGGTGGCAATCATGATTTCCGCCTTTTCCCTGAAAGCCGCAACCAGAGCTTTTTTCATATCGTTGGCTCGCGAACCGGTCAGCTCCGCCGAGTGATTTTCGACAAAATCGTTGTAAATCCGATTGCAAAGCGGGGAATTGTTCTGACCGTTAAAGGTGATGATTTTATCCTTAAAACCGTGAGCAGAAAGATAATCGAAAAGATAATTCAAAGTCCGGTTGCTTTCCGTAAAAATAATTACCTTGCGCAAACCTCCCTTTTCCCTGATTTTTTCAAATCCCCGGTTGATCGCGCCGACAAGCTTTTCCGTCTTGCCGTCAACTTCGATTTTACCCGCCTTGTCAATCAACGACTGCAAAAATTCCTTTTCGGCTTTAAGGTCAGCATCCGTCGGATAATTCTTAGCATAAGCGTTGCGGCAGCGATCGTCAAAATCCGACAGGGAATCCTGATATTCTTCCAGCAAATCTTCATCAAACACAATAAGATCACCGGTGTTTCCGCCAAGTTTCTCAATACGGCACAGCCTTTCCATCAACTTTTCCAATGTTCCTTTGACCGCCGCGGTGGAAGAACTCATCAATTTGCGTATCATCAGAACAATCAGCGTACGATAACGGGTGGTAACGGCAATTTTTGAAACATCCTGAATATAAGCCGAAACTTCCCGGTAAAGTTCTTCTTCCGCAGGAGTCGGATTAAACGCAACAGTCATTGCCTCGCGATTGGTATATTTAATATACTCCGAAACATCTTTGCGCAAAGTGCGGTGCAAAACGCACTTTAAACGTTCTTTCAGCTCAATATGATGCCGTTCGGAATACAGGTAATTTTCCATAAAAGAATATTCATTGCCCAAAATATGCGGATCAATAATCGTTACCAGCGAAAAAATGTCCATCAGAGAATTTTGAATGGGCGTTGCCGTCAACAAAAGCTTTTTCTTACCGTAAAAAGCCTCATTAATCCCGTCAGCCGTTTTGGTCTTGCCTTTATAAAAATTACGGAGCTTATGCGCTTCGTCCAAAACGACCAGATCCCAATCATGTTGTTTCATACAATCTTTCAGCTGCACCGCACAATTATACGAACAAACCGTCACGCCTTTAAACAACAGCGGATTTTCCTTTTCCGACTTCAAAGCCTTGCCATAAATCCCGGCCTCAATAACCCGGGTCGGCAAATTAAATTTCTCCTGCATTTCAGCCTGCCATTGCTGGCAAAGACTTGCCGGCGCAACAACCAGAACGGAAGTTCGCCCGCGCGAAAAATATTCGGAAATAACTATGCCTGCCTCAATCGTCTTTCCCAAACCGACTTCATCGGCCAGAATAACACCTTGCGACAAGGGAGATTTCAAGGCAAACAACGCCGCTTCGATTTGATGCGGATTCATATCAATTTTAGATGTTTCCAATGAACCGGAAATGTTCCCCATATCCGCCTGGTTATTGGAAGCTAAAACTTCCAAAGCCCAATATTTTGCTTTTATTTCTTCTGTCGTTATCATACCAAAACCACAAACTATAAATATAAAAAGTCAGTTTTTTACCTAAAAACTTTTCCTCCGTGCGAACCTGAAAAATACAACTCCGTCTCATTCCGGCAGCGGACGCCAGCACCGTCCTGCGGCTTCCGTCCCGTCCGGCCATTGCATCGGCTTTGTCTTCCGGCTCTTCGGAAAAACGTTGAATAATTCTATATTCCGTTTTACGCCTTCCCCGCAGCTTAACCGCACGACAAAACCGAACCGGCAGTGGTTTTTCCTTTCTCTCCCGGAGAGTATAGCCGAAGATCAAAAATTCGGCAAAACTAATTTTGACGTTTATAATCAATTATACGGATTTGAAGCAGAAAATTAATTCACCTTGCAGTTGAAGCCTGACTGAACAGAAAGACTTTCAGGCATAAAAAAATGAGCCGGAAATCATCAGACTCATAAATCTTACCGGCCGCATGGGCAGGATCGGTTCTTCATTCGCCCTCTCCGTCGCTCCGCACCGCTTATCAGCTTCGCCGATCGTCATACCCGCATCTTGCTGCCGCCTGCCGTAAACCCGCTTCTTTGCGGGTTAAACTCCAGCCGCACAATTCAAAAAAAAGCCGGTCACAAGAACCGGCTTTTCATTAATGGTTGTGCTTTCAACCCAAAGTGAGGAAAAATATAAGAAATAGCACCCTGATTTTTCATAATATTAAAAAATATCAAACCTTTAGCAAAAATCCGCCACCTCAGACCTTCAAAATCTTAAATATTCCAAAATCATATATATAGATCCATTAGATTTTTGGAAATCTAAATAATACCATTCCCACCTGATAATTAACCATAATACCTAAAACAAGCATCCTTTTGTAGGTATTTGTTCATTATGTCTATTAAGAACGAATATTACAGATATTAATGCTGTGTATATTCCTGTTAATGCGACATTTCGATGGTTCATCATTTGTTCTTCAAATAATTTGTCCTGTACTGAAAATGTATTGCCGACAATAAAGGGGGATAAGTGCTTAAAAGAGCACAAAGTTTGATAATTTTCATAGAGTAGATCAATATCTAAGTTTTCTTCAAAAAAACTAATACCCTGATTATGAAATAATTCTTTAAAATGAGGAAAAGCAATCTTGCTTAAATCTTTGATGCTGTTTGCAAAGCTTCTATACCAATTTTTATCATAACTATTGAAATCTGCTGTATTTTTACCTTTTCCATTATAAAATCGTTCACAATTATAATAGTGCATACGTTGTAGAGTTTTTTCTTGCCAGTGTGGATTTATAGGTAAACTTTTTAGTTGTTCTATAAAAGCAAATTCATAATAATCCCGACCTTTGGTATCATATAGTTTATCAATGCACAGTAGTTGTATTTGGGCTTCAGTTGCCTGGCAGACTAAAGAACAAGCAGTAAATATACGATTGTTTTCCAATAAAGAAAAAGCATCTCGGCAAAGAGCCAAAATTGCACTAGATAAAATTCTCAAAGATAAAAGCGCTGTACTATTAGTTTTCTTAAATTCTATATTTTCCACAATATTAGTTAGTGCCTGTTTAATCAGGGGAACAAAATTTTTTTCAGAGGTCATTGTTCAAATTTCCTTTTAAATACTCTAAAAATGCCTGACAGCCCTCAACGATATCCCGGTAAGTTTCGTCAAAATTTCCAGTGTACCACGGATCTTTAATATTGCGCGGATGGTCTGTAAAATCCAGCAGACGATAGATTTTGTGTTCGGTATCCATGCCGACCAATGATTGAATATCTTCAATATTGCTGTCATCCATTGCCAAGATATAATCAAAATACGCATAATCATGCGGGCGTATACGACGGGAATAACGCTCTTCAAACGGTATATGCATGGATTTCAGCATTTGGCGTGTTCCATGATGAATACCGGCATGGCACATCTCGTTGTAACTTTCCGTGGCCGCGGAATCTATTTCAAAATTATCTGCCAGCCCTTTTTCCGCGACCATTTGTTTCAACACAAACTCCGCCATCGGCGATCGGCAAATATTTCCAAGACAGACAAATAAAACTTTAATCATTGCACCTTATTTCTCGTCATTTAAGACTTCCCAATGTCCCCCTTTATCCGGGCCGATACGGCGAATAAGCCCTTTTTCTTTCAATAAGGCAATTTGTTTAGCAATAGCCCGGCGGGAAATATTTAAAAGTTGGGCTAATTCCGTGGTTGTTATTGCCGGATTTTGTTTCATCAGTTCTAAAATTTTCTGTGAACTTTTCTGTGAACTTTTCTGTGAACTTTCTTTTCCGGACATTGTACAGTCTTTTATCTGCATTTCGCGATTATCCAACAGATTTTTTTCACCCAGCAACAGATTCCCGAAAAATTTATTCAGATATTCCATTGTATAATAAATATCTTGATTCAGGTTTTGATAATTTGCCCGTACCAAGGCATTACGAAAATACTTGGAATTTTGCTCAAAAAGATCATTATTGGTTACAAATCCCAAAGTATAAAGATATTTAATGATAAAAACCGCGGTTGCACGGGTGTTTCCCTCGCCAAAGGGATGGATTTGCCATATTCCTGACGTAAATTTAGCCAGTCGTTCCACTTTTTCACGTTTAGACAGCCCTTTATAATTAAACTTTTTTTCCTGCCCAAAATCATAATCAAGCGTTTCCATAATACTGTCAGCCCGACCGTAAATAACCGTATCTCCGTTTAATATCGGCTCTTTTTTGGTAATATCGTATGTGCGGATTTTGCCGGCAATTTCATCGTCAAATATTCCACTGAACAAAGCCTTATGAATGGAAATTAATTCAGCGGGGCTAAAAGAAAAAGTATGTGTGCTTAAAAGTTTTGCAATTCGGGCAGAAACCTCATCCGCTTCTTTTTCATTATGCTCCTTGAGGGTCTTAGCCGGATTTTTTTTGTAATATTGACTGACCTGCTCGCCAGCCTCGTCAATAGAGATCTTTCCTTCAATATTATCCTTTGCAACTTCAATCAGATATTTGGACGGGGTCAGATTATCAACCTGCTGTAAACCAATGGCAACACCCCAGTTTTCAGCCTTTTGTGATTTTTCCGGTTCCCCCTGCTTTTTATACTCTTCAAAATGTTCCATAATACCTCCGACAATAACTGGCTAAGTATAACCAAACAGACGGTAAAAATCAAGTTAACACGACAAATTATAAGCAATTTCAGCGGATAAACTTATTTATTAGCATATCATACGTTGTTTCGTCCATATCATACCAATTCGGCTGTTCAGACAGATCAACGAAGTATTTTTTTGTCAGTTCTCGCAAATCATACTCTCCTTGGTCCCAAATGACAGGATAGCCTAATTTTCTAAGCCGTACAAATGCACGCATGGCATAAACAGTATTGCGGTGACAGCGGGAAAAATAGAAAACCCATTTGTTGGAGGCATACTGCTGATAATTCTTTTTATCATAACCTACATTTTTGTGATTATAGCCTTGCTTCCATAAAAAGCCTGGATTAAAGTTACCTACAGATGTTTCCCAGGGATGTCCCAGATGGACATAGTTAAACAGCCACCACTTAAACTCTTCTGGACTATCGTGATCTCGGTCGGCCAAAACACCTTCCGGATGTCCGTAGTCAGAATAAAACATTTGCCTTCCATCCATTGTCCTTCGTGCAACTTCTTCCGGCTCCATGTCTTTGAAATTAACCAGTCTGTCTTCATATCCAAAACGTTTTGAAAAACCATTCTCATCGCAAAAAGCCAATTCTATTTCTTTAACCAGTTCAAAATATTTGTTTAAGGTTAAATTTTCGATAGGCCGTGGAAGTTTGCCTTGCAACTGCATCATTAAATATCTATGGACTTCTTTTCTTTCTTCATCTGATAGGAAAAAACTTCCCAATCCGAATATTCTTTTTGTTCTACTCATTTAATTTACCTTTCTATCTCTCGGTTTATCCATCTGCATGCGCGCTTCCTTAGGCAATCAGAATGCCTGTTTCAAGAGACTTAATTTTTATGTTCATTTCTTATTCTCCGTTTTTCAAACCATTGCTCAGATTTGGTTTCCGTATTCATCTCCCATAATTCCTCAAAACGCTGTTGATAAATTTTTGCATAATCAGGTTCATTTATCAAAAACAAGCAATTTTCGCTGTTTTTGTTGGTAGCAGCATTCGTCCAGTTGAACGAACCGGTTGATGCGGATTTTCCGTCAAAGACAGCAAATTTGTTATGTTAAATCTTATTTTTTGTATGCACTCGGATATCCAGGCCATTGCTATGCATTTCCTCAACTTTTGAGTACTTTCCGGAAGCTTGCAACTTATCTGTCAGGATACGAATGAAAACATCCCTTTGTCTGGCTCTGTACAAAGCATCTATAATTCGTTGATTGTTTATGGAATACACAGCAACATCAATAGAGTTCTGGCTGTTATTAATAAGTTCGATAATTTTTTCTTCACACACTTTTGACGGAGTAAAAGCTATTTCCACCACGGGATGGGCGGTCTGAACCGTTAAGCAGTAATATAAAAGTGCATAAAAAAATATTTTTAGCATCAACCCACATATAAAAAGACCACCTTGGAATTAAGGCGGCCGGAGAGTTAAGAAATCATCCTTATGAGTTGATCCTTTTAGCCTTTTGAAGTCCGGGGACTCCTGTTGCATACGCTAAAAGCTCCCCGACCAAAACACAGTTTCAATCGGGGATATATTCATCACCGCCCGCAAAATGCAGGCGACAAATCTAACGGCGAATATCCCACGCCGCATAAGGAAAGGTTTCTTACGACCTCCGCGCCATTTTTCCGGCGCTAAGCACAGACAGTAACCCCATGCCTATGCATACACTACAATAATAATGTAAAAAATCAATAAAGAAATTTTATCTCCGAACCAGCCACATGCCGTTTTTTGCAGCGCCTATTCGGGCGACTTTCTTCTCTTTAACAAGCTGATACAGCCTCCATTCCACCGATTTTGGCGTAATTTCAAGAGCCAGTGCCAGCTCATTCATTGTCATTTTCGGATTATTTGAAAGTAAATCAAGGATTTTCTTACGTATTTCTTCCCTGTTTTTCTTTCCTGTTATCCGATTATTGGGGATGATTTTTCTAAAACCGAGAAAATCACGAATAAAGTCGTAGTTTTCCAACAACTTAAGCAAATCATAGGCCTTCAATCCAGTACCTTTGTTGTACCAGTTGCGCACTGTATACAAATTTAGGGAAAGATCATGAGCGACATGTTTTGATACATTGCGTCGATAATGCTCTGCGAGCATTCTTTTCAGCGCTTCAGATAAATCCCAGTTGTTTGTAAAAACAATGACGTCAAGTGTTTTTTTGCACCACTTCTGGTGCTTTTTAGTATTAGACATTTTATATCCTTTCATTAACAATTAAAAAGAAATGGTACAATGCCATTGAAAATTTTTAATGTTAAGAAGAGAAAAATATGCTGTTAAACTATACAAAAATGGAGGAGAAAACAAAAGCAGCCGCATATGTGCGCATGTCGACGGAACACCAGAAATATTCCCCGGAAAATCAAATGGCGGCAATACGAGACTATGCGGATAAGCACGGCTACGAAATAATACAAATATATTCTGATGAGGGGAAAAGCGGCTTAAATATTGCCGGTAGAGCATCTTTGCAACGGATGATTGATGATGTTCAAAACAAAAACGTCAAATACAAGGCCATATTGGTTCTGGATGTCACGCGTTGGGGAAGATTCCAAGATGCGGACGAAAGCGCCTACTACGAATATATATGCAAGCGTTCCGGGGTTCGCGTGCAGTACTGTGCCGAGCAATTTGAAAATGATGACAGTCCGATATCCACTATTGTCAAAGGCGTGAAAAGAACAATGGCCGCAGAATACAGCCGAGAACTGTCGGGCAAAGTATTTACGGGACAGTCAAGACTTATAACACTGGGATACAGACAGGGCGGCCCCGCCGGATACGGCTTGAGAAGAATGTTGATTGATGAACATGGAAATCATAAGGGAATTTTGGCGCGGGGTGAACATAAGAGCATTGCAACAGATCGGGTAATCTTGGTGCCGGGATCTGAAGAAGAACAGGAAAACGTCCGTTGGATGTACAGGGCGTTTGTCTGCGAAGGCAGAAATGAAGGATGGATAGCTGATGAACTGAACCGCAGGGGCGTTAGAACGGATCTAAACAAAGAGTGGACCAAAGCAACGGTTCGGGAAGTTCTCAGCAATGAAAAATATATAGGGAACAACATATTCAACCGCATATCATTTAAGTTGAAAATAAAAAGGATACGCAATCCAGAAGACATGTGGATCAGGAAAGATCAGGCTTTTCAGGGTATCGTCGATCCCAGTCTGTTTTTTATGGCTAAAGGGATATTTGCCGCCCGATGCAGGAAACTCTCTGATGAAGAAATGTTGCAAAAACTTAAAGAATTGCAGGATAAAAAAGGATATTTATCAGCCATAATCATAGATGAGGCAGAAGACATGCCTTCCAGCGCAGCTTATTCGGGACGGTTTGGCGGATTGGTGCGCGCCTACCGGCTGATTGGTTTTGATCCGGGACGGGATTTCAGATATGTCGAGATTAACAGATATCTACGGGAATTGCATCAGGAAAATATCCAAGACACTATACAAAAGCTTATGGATTGCGGAGCAGAGGTTAAACTAAATGAAAGTGGAAATTTGCTTAATGTTAACGATATGTTTTCCGCATCTTTGGTCATTTGCCGATGCAACAGCCTAAACAACGGAAAATACCGCTGGAAAGTACGTTTTGATACGATTCTCAATCCTGATGTAACCATCGCCGTCAGGATGAAGGCGGATAATGCCAGCGTGTTAGACTATTACCTGCTTCCTTCACTGGATTTTAGACTTCCAAATATAAAATTGGATGAACACAATGCGGGATTTATCGATTCTTACCGTTTTGAGAACATGGACTATCTTTACGAAATGGCGAAATGCATATCTATCCGGGAGGTAAAACAATGAACAGAGAATTGCGCAACGTGGAAATCAATAAAATTTTCGTGCTGAATCCCAGAGAACGTAACAAACAAATAGCCAAAGAAATCCGTCAGAATATTGAAGATGTTGGATTAAAGCGCCCAATTACGATTTCCAAAAAAGCTGTTCCACAAGATGGATATGAATATGATTTAGTTTGTGGACAAGGCAGGCTTGAAGCCTATATGGCAAAAAATCAAACAACTATTCCTGCTATTATTGTTGATGCCAATGAGGAAGATTCTCTTATCATGAGTCTGGTTGAAAACATCGCCCGCAAAAATTACCAGCCGTATGAGCTTTTTAAAAATGTGAAACAGCTGAGAGACAATGGTTACAATTCCAATGAAATAGCGGAAAAAACAGGATTGGGAAAGGATTACATCAACCAAATGTTAAAATTGCAGGATCGTGGCGAAGAAAGATTAATTAATGCCGTTGAAACAAACAAAGTGCCGCTGAACGTTGCAATTCAAATCATAGAAACGCCGGACAGCGGAATGCAATCACTGTTGCAGGATGCCTATGAACAAAATCTAATCCGCGGAAATAAAATCGGACAAATAAAAAAAATCATAGAACAACGTAAAAAAAGCGGAAAAGGCCTGCGCTCAAGAGCACATCAGCACAAACCTCTATCTCCGGCGGATTTAAATAAGATATATGAACAGGAAATAAGCAAAAAGCGTTTGCTGATCAGAAAAGCGGATAAAGTGGAAAGTACGCTTATATTCTTGATTGAAAGTTTTAAGAAACTTTTGGCAGACAGTAATTTTGCCAACCTGCTAAAAGCTGAAAATTTAGAAAAATTGCCGCAATTTATATCGGAAAAGGTCAATCAAGATGTCTGAACAACTATTGCTTCCCGCCTTTGAAAACGAAATTCTTGAGATTAATATTGAAGAATTGCATTTTTCTAAGGACGTTCCTCCTCAATTATTAATGGGTAGAAAATTTCAGGTTATTCTCGCCTCAATAAAGGAAGTAGGAATTATCGAACCTCCCGTTGTTACGGTGAAAAATGGAAAATATCTCCTGCTTGATGGACATCTGAGAGTTTCAGCGCTCAAACAACTTGGTTTTTCAACGGTCAGTTGTCTAATGTCCAAAGATGATGAAGCCTTTACCTACAATAAACATGTCAATCGTCTTTCCAATGTCCAAGAGCACAAAATGATCGTCAAAGCCATAGAACGCGGAGTCACGCCTGAGCGGCTCGCAAAAGCCTTGGATTTTGACGTTGCAAACATTATCAGAAAAAAGAACCTGTTAGATGGTATCTGTGCCGAAGCAGCGGAAATACTCAACGATAAAATCATCTCCGGCAGTGTCTTTACATATTTAAAGAAAATGAAACCGCAACGCCAAGTCGAAGCCGCGTACCTTATGACGGATATGGGAAATTTCAGCGCAAAATTCGCTCGTTCCATTTGGCTAGCAAGTTCTGACAAACAATTGGTAAATCCTATTAAACGTTCTTGCACGTTGGATATGGAAAAGCTTGGACGGCTCGAAAATGAAGTGTCTAAAATCCAGGGAGAATACAAAATTATGGAAGACAAATACGGTATTGACGTCCTCAATCTAACTTTGGTAAAAGGATATATTAGAAGTATTTTCGCCAATCCCAGAGTTGTCGGATACCTCAAAACGCACGAACCGGAAATTTATCAGCAGTTTGCCTCTATTGTGGAGCTTGACAGCATCAATACCGACAATGACAGCCTTATTCAAAGAGCGACATTTTAATCATTTTGGGGAATGACGGAAGCAATTATATGAAAATACGCATTTTATCTGATTTGCATCTGGATATAAACCAGAAAATTCCCTTTTTATTGGAAGACAAGGAAACTTTTACAGTATTATGCGGTGATATTTCAGGAAATCCCGAACAAACAATAGAATGGATAAATCAAAACATAAAACAAGGTGTGTTTGTTGAAGGCAACCACATTGGCTACGATTCGCAACATTCAATCCAGTATATAGAGAACCTCTTGTCCGCCGAGTATCCAACCACCGCCACGGTGACATACCTCAAAAACGGTTTCAAAATGGTGGATGACATTGTTTTTGTCGGTGGAATTTTATGGACGGATTTTAACTTATATGGCAAAGCATTTCAGACACTGCATAAATTATATGCTTCTCAGTTGATGAATGATTTTCGCTATAACTACACCAACACCAAGCATATCAAAGAAGAAAACAGAAAAAACTTTCAGGAATTGGTGGCCAAAGAATGGATTCGCCAACTTCGTCCCAGCGATACTGAAAAAATGTTTAACTCCACTCTGAAAAGCATAGATCATGCATGCCAAAAATTTCCTAACAAAAAATTGTTGTGGTTACGCACCATGCTCCAAGCATAAAGTCCATTCCAGATGTCTATCTTTCTGACAAAACAACTCCGGC
>OLZH01000618.1_pt1 | contig 12095 bp, 8 predicted proteins | sample 1673821 | NCBI WGS metagenome assembly OLZH01 (sample SAMEA103958128, study PRJEB25191) | human gut metagenome | reverse complement strand
GCATGGAAAAGGCGCCTCGGTGTATGTGACGCTGAATACATTGATCGGCGATATGGAGAATAAGGCTCTCGCAGAGTATCTTCAGTTTTTAGGGACGATCCCGATTGACGGACTACTGGTGCAGGATTTCGGTGTCGTTTCCATGGCCAGGAAGATCGCTCCGCACATTCCGCTCCATGCCAGCACACAGATGACGGTGTCAAATCTGGATGGCGTTCGTTTTCTGGGAGATCATGGATTCCAGCGTGTGGTGCTTTCGCGCGAGCTTTCTCTGGCGGAAATCAAGGAGATCACCGACCAAACGAATGTGGAGATCGAAGTTTTTGTCCATGGCGCGCTCTGCGTGTGTTACTCGGGGCAGTGTCTCATGAGCAGTTTCATCGGAGGACGCAGTGGAAACCGTGGTTCCTGCGCGCAGCCCTGTCGCATGCCCTATGAGCTGGTGGATGATGCGGGCCGTCCTCTCGCGCAGGAGAAGGGAAAGTACATCCTAAGCCTCAAGGATATGATGGGGCTTCCTCGGATCCCCGACCTCCTGGCCGCCCATGTGTCCTCTCTCAAGGTGGAAGGCCGCATGAAGAGTGCAGAGTACGTCTATAATACCGTATCAGCGTATAGAAAAGCGATCGATGCAGCGAAGCAGCATCTTCTGATCGATACCGAGCCGTTGAAGCTTGATCTGGAAGAGGAATTTAACCGCGGCTATACGACGGCATATCCGGATGATACCGCAGGACCTTCTATGATCACGGAGTACGCGCCAGGAAATCACGGCGTCGAGGCAGGACGTGTGGAAAGCATCGGGCGCGCTGCCTTTGTTTTTAAATCAGAGGCAGATAGGCGTCTTGTGGATGTGACGGGTATTTCCTATGAGACAGAAGAAAGAACAATCGCTTTTATTCCTGTAGAACGGCTGTCTTCTCTGAAAAAGGGGAAATATCGCGCTCTTTTCGAAAAACGCCCTCTCTCGCATGCACATGTCTACTGGAATGTGAAAATACCGAAGAAGTCACTTGCAATGAAGGATCTGCAGGGAAAGATCCCGCTCTATCTCTCCTTGTCAGCAACTCCCGGGGAGGCACTGTCTTTGACCGCTGCCGATGATAAGGGGCATGCGGTGACGGTTATGTCCGATGTCCTCATGGAAAAAGCCAAAGCGCACGTGACGAGTGCGGAAGAGATAGAGAAGCAGATGAGCCGTCTTGGCAATACATGGTTCACACTTGCAGACATATCGGCATCCAATGAGGGATGCATGGTGCCGAAAAGCATTCTGAACCATCTGCGGCAGGAAGCGGTAGAGTCACTTTTGGCAAAGCGAAGAGAGGCACATGAGGCAGGCATCCCGCGACCACTCCCTGCCTCGATGACGCCTGCTTTTTCGAAAGTCCCTTCTGAGGAGGGCGCACATGTGACAGTCCGGACGACGCTTCTTTCTCATGTGAAAGAGGCGCTGGCAGCCGGTGTACGTCAGGTGATTTTTGGCGGCGAATCCTTCTCGCATAGGCCGATTCCATGGAAAGACTATGAGGAGGCGGTGCGTCTTTGTCACGAGGCGGAGGCAGAGATCCTTTTCCCCACACCGCGCGTGGTACGAGAAAAATATCAGGCCAGAGCGCAGGCGCAGCTGCGAAAGCTTTTGACGCTCCTTCCCGATGGCGTGGTGCTGGAATATGCCGGAGCCATCGAATGGGTAAAGGGGGAGGAAAGCCTCGCTGTCTGGGCGGGACCGTCCATGAATATTTTCAATAGAGAAGCTGAAAAAGAAATCGAAAGGCTTGGCTTTTCAGGCTGCTTCCTTTCACAGGAGCTGACGATCCCGCAGATCCGTCATATTGCGAAAGGATCGGATATACCGCTCGGGGCCTATGTGTATGGACGGACGGAGATGATGATTTCCGAGTACTGCGCGATCAATGCGGTGATGGGAGATAAGGACAAAAAGCACTGCCCTATGTATTGCATGCGGGGGCGCTTCGCCCTGAAGGATGGGGAAGGACGCCGTTTCCCTATCCATACCGATGAATGGTGCCATATGCATATCGCCAACTGCCATGTTCTGGATATGCGTCCGTACTTTGATGAATTGAAAAAAGCAGGCCTTTCTGCGCTGACACTGGACGTTCGCGGGAATGAAGGCAGCATCCTCTCGCTTTGTAAGGATGCCTGTGATATACTATGCGGCCGGAAAGAGACCCCCGGAGCAGGCAGGGGAGACGATGTCACCCGTGGTCACTTCTTTAGAGGAGTTTTATAAATGAAACAAGATGTACTGGAAACACTGGAGTTCGACAAGATCCGCGAAAAGCTCGCAGAGCTCGCCCCCTCGCAGCTTTCCAAAGCTATGGCACGGACGCTCATGCCGTCCGTAGAACCTGAGATCATAGAGAAAAAGCTCACGGAAACAGAAGAAGCATCGATTCTTCTGGAGCGCGAGATCACGACCCCTTTGGGGGAGACGCATGACATCACCGAGACACTGGAAAAAGCTGGGAAAGACATGATCCTGATGGCGAAGGAATTCATTGATCTCGCCGCAACGCTCGAAACGTATAAGAAGATGCATCACTATTTCGAAGGCGAGCGTCATCTGGTCTATCCCGCGCTCGAAGAGCTTGCTTCGCTCATCATCCCGCAGGAACAGCTGATTGCAAGGATCCATCAGGTCTTCGATGAGCATGGCGAGGTCAGTGACCGCGCCTCCCCGCGTCTTTCCCGCATCCGCACGGAAAAGGAAATGATCAAGAATCGTATCCGCAAGACGATCCAGCAGATCATTCAGGATAAGGATCAGTCATCCTATTTTCAGGACGCCATCGTGACGCAGAGAAATGGTCGCTATGTCGTACCGGTCAAGGAAGAATACCGGTATAAATTTGAAGGGATCGTGCATGACAGATCATCCACCGGGCAGACGCTTTTCATGGAGCCGATGGTCTCAGTGCGCCTGAATAACGACCTCGCGGAACTCACGGCTTCGGAAAAGCAGGAAGTACAGGAAATCCTCCGCGCACTTACCGAGCAGGTGAAGAAGACACGGGAAGTCACGAAGAACAACTGTCACCTTGCGACCGAGCTGGAGTTTATTTTTGCGCGTGCGAAATTGGCACTCTCCATGCAGGGAGTAAAAGCCATCCACTCCACGCATGCGCTCGACCTTCGCCGTGCTCGTCATCCACTTATTCCTGCGGATAAGGTGGTGCCGATATCTTTGACGCTGGGAATGGATTTCCTGATCCTCATCATTACAGGATCGAATGCGGGCGGCAAAACCATTGCGATCAAAACAGCGGGGCTTCTATCGCTCATGAATCAGTCCGGTCTCTTTATTCCGGCGGCTGAGGGCTCGATGCTTCCGATTTATAAAAATATCTATGCCATTATCGGTGACGAGCAGAGCATCCAGTACAATCTTTCGACCTTTTCTTCCTATATCACACAGCTCACGGCTTTTCTTTCTCATGTGGGGACAGAAGATCTTGTGCTTCTCGATGAACTGGGTTCAGGTACAGACCCTGTTGAAGGAGCCGCGCTTGCACAGTCCGTTACGGAGTATCTGCAGATGCAGGGAGTACCCGCTATCATTACGTCCCATTTCAGTGAAATGAAAAAACTCGCTTACGAGACGCGCGGCATCGAAAATGCATTCGTAGAGTTTGACGAAGAGACACTGACGCCGACCTACCACCTTATCATCGGCGTTGCGGGGAACAGCAATGCCTTCAGCATTTGCAAGCGACTTGGTATGCCGCCCCTTGTCCTTTCGCGTGCCAGCCAGCTGAAAGAAGGCTCTCCGCTTCACAATATGGAAGAAGTCATGGCACGGCTGAACCGCCAGACGCGTGAAGTCGCGCATGAAAAAGAAGAGGTGGAAGCCCAACTGAAGAAGGCTGAGGAACTGCGGAACGAACTTAGGACAGAGACGGATGCTTTCTATAAAAAGAAAGACCAGATCTTGGAGAAAACCAGACAAGAAGCGGAGACTATCAAAAGAGATCTTAGAAATCAGTCGGAAGCCATCATCAAAGATCTCAAGAAAAAGGCCTCAGCGATGGCAAAGGATGATCTCCAGCAGCATGTTTCCAAAGTGCGTGGTGCGATCGATGCCATGGCGCTCCCCGGAAGAGAAAATCGAAGAAATCCGCTTCCCAAGGAGCAGATCAAAAAAGGCACCTATGTCTATATCGATACGCTGGACAGTGATGGTACCATCACCAAAGTGTCGGGAAATAAGATCACCATCGCCTGCGGTCTGATGCATGTCACCGTGACTCCCGAGCATTGCTTCGAGACGAAGAAACCGGTGAAGAAGGTCAGGAAGCCGGTCAGTCGTCCGTTCGCTACCCGGGGTGCGGCGAGTGTTCGTACCGTTCACACCACGCTCAATGTCATCGGGAAAACAGTCGATGAGGCCGTCCCTGAAGTAGATCGTTTTCTGAATGAATGTTTCATGGCAGGCGTTTCGCCGGTGCAGATTATTCATGGAAAAGGGACCGGTGCACTGCGTCAGGGGATCCAGGAGTATCTTCGTACGCTGAATTTCGTAAAGGAATTCCATGAAGCTGACTATAGAAATGGGGGCGCGGGCGTGACAGAGGTCTTCTTCTGACGGTAGACTGTAAGACAAAGAGGATATGATTTTCTCTTCATGGAAGCGTCAACAAACATAAAAAAGAGGAAGCCTATCCTTCATTTCTGATACCCTAAAAACGAGCCCCTCCGGCTCGTTTTTTACGTTAAATTTTGCACTGGGTAAAGGAACGTGATAAAATAGGTAAAATATTTTTGTCAGCACGGTTCAGCTTGGCAGACCGTGAGTGAAATGAGGAGGAGTATCGTGGGCGAGCTCAATTTACTGCAGAAGAAAATTATGAAAGACGGCGTCATCAAAGCGGGAAATGTACTCAAGGTCGACAGCTTTCTGAACCATCAGATCGATGTCCCTTTCATTAGTGAACTGGGGAAGGAGTTCAAGAAACTTTTTGGTGACCGCCAGGTGGATAAGATCCTGACCATCGAAGCGTCCGGTATCGGCATTGCCTGTCTCACTGCAGTATATTTCGGTGTTCCGGTCCTCTTTGCCAAAAAGTCGGCAGGCAGCAATATGGATAAGGATGTCTATGCGACCGAAGTGAAGTCCTTCACACATAATAAAGTGAATCATGTCGTAGCCTCCAAGAAATATCTGAATGCCGGTGAACACATCCTCATCATGGATGATTTTCTGGCAAACGGCTGCGCTGTGCAGGGGCTGATCGACCTTGTCAAACAGGCCGGCGGCATCGTAGAAGGTGTCGGTATCTGTATCGAGAAAGGATTTCAGGGCGGCGGTGATGAGCTCCGTGCTTCCGGTATTGATGTGAAATCGTTGGCTATTATCGAAAAGATGGATGCAGAAACAGGCACCATTACTTTTAGATAATGCGCAAAGATGCAAAACAGTGAATTTCTGTAGGGAGTCCAATCATTATTACAGTTAGGAGTGTATTGTGGAAAAAGATCCGATTTATGAACCCAATGGGAAAATCACAATCAGAAAAGCGGTTCCTTTCGGACTGCAGCATGTACTTGCCATGTTCGTGGCCAATATCGCGCCGATCCTTATCGTAGCCGGTGCTGTCAAAATGGATCCGGCGGAGTCGGCGGCACTCGTGCAGTCTGCGATGATCGTAGCCGGCATCGGTTCTCTTCTCCAGCTTTTCCCGATCTGGCGCTTTGGCAGCGGTCTGCCGATCATCATGGGGATCAGCTTCACCTTCGTTTCCGTAGCCTGCATCATCGGTACCAAGTATGGCTATGGTGCAGTCCTTGGTGCTGCGCTCATCGGCGGTGTATTGGAAGGTATCCTTGGCCTTGGCGCCTCCTGGTGGAGGAAATTTATCCCGCCGATCGTGTCTGCGTCCGTCGTGACGGCCATCGGTTTCTCTCTGCTTCCCATCGGGGCCAATTCTTTTGGCGGCGGCTTTGGCAATCCAAATTTTGGCGCCCAGAATTACCTGATCGTCGGCACCATCACGCTTGTCGCCTGCCTTGCGTGGAATCTTAAAGCACACTCTTTCTATAAGCAGCTTTCCGTCCTCTTCGGGCTTGTCGTTGGCTATATCGCTGCGTACTGCTTCGGCATGGTCGATCTGTCTCGTCTGACGGAAGTCCCGCTCATTTCCCTTCCCGGGATCATGCCGATCTCGCTTGAATTCCATGGAGATGCCATTTTCTCCTTCTTCCTGATTTTCCTCGTCTCCGCAACAGAAACGCTGGGGGATACCAGTGCTCTTGCCATGATGGGGTATGGTCGCCAGGCGACGAGCCGTGAAGTTTCCGGCTCCATCGCGGTCGATGGCTTCGTAAGCTCACTGTCTTCCCTTTTCGGCTGCATGCCGATCACATCCTTCAGTCAGAATGTCGGTCTTGTCGCTATGACCAAGGTCGTAAACCGTAAGGCTATCGGATGCGGTGCGGCACTTATGATTCTGGCAGGCATTATCCCCGGCCTTGGCGTCATCTTGGCGTCCCTTCCGGATGCCGTTCTCGGTGGCTGCACGCTCATGATGTTCGGCTCTATCGTTGTTTCCGGTGTCCGTATGCTCGGGGAATGCGGTTACTCGCAGAGAAATATGAGCATCGCGGCCCTCTCTCTCAGCATTGGTCTCGGTTTCACACAGACCCCGCAGATTTTCCATATCTTCCCGGAACTCTTCCGCAGTGTTTTTGCGGAAAACTGTGTGGCTGTGGTCTTTGTTGTCGCTGTTATTCTGAACCTCGTCTTCCCTAAAGAAGAAAAGAAAAATCTGATTGTAGAATAATCGAATTTAGAAAAGCCGCCCGGTCTTTGAGGCCAGGCGGCTTTTTTCGAGGGCGAGAGGCCCATTCGTACCTTCTCTGGCTCAGCTTTTTTTCAAACGCACCCTTCTATTTTACAGGTATATTCTCATTTAAAATTAAACATAAAAAATGTTTAGATATACTATAGCAGGGCTCCTTGAAAATGTACCGATTTCCTTGAGAATATCAGTACAAAATGGTGCAAAAAACTTGACCAAAATCGGCTTGGGCGATATAGTTAAATACAGTGGATAAATATAAAATCGAATAGGTGATAAAATGTTTAATTTACCAGAAAAATATGTCATGATTGACGGTTTCAAGATTCCTGTAGACAAAGGCGAAGAGTACAAGCGTCTTCGCGACAGCATGGCGAAGGAAGCGGATAAGTTTTTCCATACCTTCTGTGAAGAAGTGAAGAAGCAGAAGCTGGTGGACATCCTTGGCGAAGGCATTGTCGGCTATTCTTCGACCGGTGAAATGCTGGCAAGAATTTCCCTCGATCCTTTTGAGCTGTCTGCGCTGAATGTAGCAAAACAGAGAAAGAAGCTGCATGAATATATGCTTGCGACCAATGGTTACGATGATGATGACTACCAGCAGCTCCTGAAGGAATTCAAGGAACGTCAGGCGGAAAGAAAAGTAGCCAAAGAGAAAAAAGCGTAATGCGTTTCAGGGCATCCATGCATTTGATCGGCATGGATATGTTTGATATGAGAAATGGCATTGTGATCTTGCGGAAAGACGCGGATCGACATGTCACTTCGCTCATGATGCGCTCTTACAGATGCCTGCCAGCTCTTAACCGCTAACATAATAACAATAGGAAGGAACATACTGCTATGATTCATTTGATTCTGGACAGTACCTCCGGCGTTGGTGCAGATTTTCTAGCCCTTCACCCGAATGTACACTGTATTTCCCTGACCATTGAAATGGGAGAGAATTACGTACCGGAAAGCGAGGCAACCATTAAGGCTGTCATCGATTATTCCGAAGCGACGAAGAAATCGGTACCTACGAGCCAGCCGAGTACCGGCGATTTTTTGAAGTTGTTCTCCGATATTCCTGCCGAAGACCCGATCATTGTGCTCTGCATTTGCTCCACCATCAGCGGCACGTACAACGGGGCGCTTTTGGCTGCCCGACAGTCGGGACGCAAGAATATCACGGTCATCAATACGAGAACAACGGCGATCGGCATGATCCATCTGCTGGAGGATGGTCTGGATATGATCGAGAAGGGGCTTTCCTATGAGGAAATCGCGAAAGCGCTCGAAGAAGCCTCGATGCGGACGGGACTCACCGTCGCGCTCGATACCATTGATTATCTGAAGCGCGGAGGACGCATCGGGAAGGCTGCCGGCCTCATTGGAAGCATTCTCAAAATCAAGCCGGTGATTTACCTGAATGAAAACAATGAAGTAGATGCTTTAGGGAAGGTGCGCACGACTAAAAAAGCAAATGCTCTCATGATCGATTATCTGAAAAAGCAGGAGCCGCTCAAGAGACTCGGCATCGTACACATCGAAAATGAAGCCGGAGCGAAGGTGCTCTATGACAAAGCGAAGGAAATGTATCCGGACATGGACATTACACTCACGACGGCGACCCCGGTTCTGACAGCCTATCTGGGACCTGGTCTTACTGGATTCATTTTTGAAAGAGCCAAATAAATGGGGGAGAGAATGATGTATACCGTTATTGATGGGAATTGTTTCAAAAATATGCTGGTAGGAGCGTATCAGCTTTTCCAGAAGAAATATGAAATTATCAATCAGCTGAATGTTTTTCCCGTGCCGGATGGCGATACAGGGAATAACATGCTGAATACCTTGAAGTCCATGTACAGCATGATTGCGGAAGTCAGCCCGGAAGAGCCGGTTGGCATCATCGCTGAGAAAGCTTCTGCTGGTGCTATCATGGGGGCACGCGGAAATTCCGGTGTCATCCTTTCGCAGATCATTCATGGCATCAGCCGCGGCCTGCATGGCAAGAAGACTGCCTCCTGCGGACAGATGAGCAAGGCTTTCCAGTACGGTATCCTGTATGCGTATCGTGCTGTCACCAAGCCGGTGGAGGGCACCATCCTTTCCGTAGCTCGCGGCATTGCGAAAGGGACACATGATGTATACCGCGTGGAAACGGATTTCAGCAAAATTTTGGAAGCATCTATCGATGCGGGAGAAGAAGCACTCGCTAAGACGCCGGAGCAGCTGCAGATTTTAAAAGATGCGAATGTTGTTGATGCCGGTGGTCAGGGACTGATCTTCTTTTTGATGGGTTGTCTGAATGGTCTGACCGGAAAAGTCGAAGATATCGAAGTCGATGTGAAGCCGGTCATCAGCCGTCTGGAAGCAAAAGGAGAGTCCTTCTCCATTGAGTATCCCTACTGCACGGAATTCATCATCAGCCCATGTAAAGTAAGTGCTCGTGAGGTCCGCCAGAAGCTTTCTTCCTGGGGTGAATCTATGATCGTTGCTGCGGGCGATAATCTGGTGAAGGTTCACATCCACGCCCAGCGTCCGGGTCATGTCCTGGACATGGCAGCGGACTGGGGTACGCTCCATGACATCAAGTGTGATAACATGGTCGACCAATTTCATAGAAATAAAGAAAAGCAGCAGAAGATGGAAAAGAAACCGCTTGGTGTCCTGACCGTGGTCTCTGGGGAAGGCTGGACAGAGCTTTTCGAAAAATCAGGCTGTGATGTTGTCTCCGGCGGCCAGTCCATGAATCCATCCGTACAGGAACTCTCGGCAGGTATGGAAAATGGACAGTATGAGAAATATATCATCCTGCCAAATAACAAAAATATCATTCTTGCTGCGCAGCAGCTGAAGAAAATGCTTGGTGAAAAAGTCCATATCGTACCATCCACGAACCCGATGGAAGGGCTGGCAGCTGCTATGGCTTTTGATGGTAAGGCCACTATCGCGGAAAATCTTGATGCCATGGCCGACCGTCTTTCAGACATCAGGAGCGGTATGATCACGACCGCTGTACGTGATAGCATCGTCGGTGAATCCACCATTCACAAGGACGACTTCATGGGTCTTGTCAAAGGTTGTGAAGTCATCTCCGTACCGGAGCTTTCCGACTGCTTCATGCAGGTACTTGGTGAACTTATTGATGAAGATACCGAGATCGTCACCATTTACTACGGAAAAGACCTTTCGGAAGAAGACTGTCAGAAAGAAATCGAAAAGGCAGAAAAAGCCTACCCGGATGTCACCTTTGAAATGTACGAAGGCGACCAGCCGTTGTATCCGATGTTTATCGCAGCAGAATAAGGAACATGAAAAGCAGAGCGAGTGCTCTGCTTTTTTTATGGAAATGATGAGGTTCTTTACACAAACACCGAATACATTTGACTCTGCGATTGAATCAGCATTTTTCAGGTTATCAGGATTTGAAGGGATAACGCACAGCAATCGGAAAGTACGCATCGGCCGCTTATGTCGGCCCTCCAGTATCAAAAGACAATAAAATCTCTTGACATTAGTGAAAAATAAGAATATCCTATGAAAAGGTTAGTAAGTGATATTTACAGGGGAATCCGGTGAGACTCCGGAACTGTTCCGCAGCTGTATAGGGAGTTTTCTCATGGCAGTTCCTTCGCACGGACATGGGAGAGCAGGGAACCAAGTCAGAGCGCCTGAAAGATGTAGTCCGATCGTAAGCCATCGAGAGAGTGGCCGCAGGATCTTGGGGTGGAGAAGTCCATCCTGACTTCGTGCGGCTTTTTTAGGTGTTACAGCGATGAATTTCTCATTTTTAAGGAGGAATGAAAATGAAAAAGAAAATGGGTGCCTTTATTTTATGCTTCGCCCTTCTTGGTGCGGGATGCGTCTTTGCAGAGGAGGAGAAGACGAGCCCGGAGGTCGATCCGGCAGCGACACAGATGACAGAGGCATATCCATCTCCAGATGCCATCCTTCCGCCAGTGCCTGTACCGCCGGAGAAGGGAATCCAGGATGTAGCCGCTTTTCAAAAATATGCAGAAGAAGTGGATCTGTATGTGAAAGCCTGCCAGCACTACATTGACGGAGCGACAAATGATGCGAATGCCATCATAGAAGCCAGAAATAAAGCTGTAAAAAAGGCACAGGAAGCGGTAGATGTGTACAATCGCTTTTTTGATAAATAATAAACTGTTCCAGTCAGATACATAGAAAAGGATATACTCCGATGAAACAACTGATCAGCTACTATCGTATGCCGGGTGACCGGGAGGAGGAGATCTCGCGTCTTATCCATGCGGAAGGTCTGGGTGGGGTGGAAAACCTCATATATGGCAGTCAGGCGGGGAGTCCGCCATTTTGGCAAATCACTGTGGGAACGCATCTCAGGTACTGGCCCTATTGGATGGATCTCTATGAAGGGAATAAGGATCGTCTGTTTGAAATTTTTACAAATCAGGACAATATACGCCAAATGTATGGCGCAGAGGATAGAGAAGGCTGGATACAGGTCATCCGTGCGAATATCCGTGCAGCACTGGCTGAGAAGCCCCGCTATCTGGTCTGGCATGTGCAGGAGAGTACGCCTGAAGAGGCCTTTTCCTGGCGCTTTCGCCATACCGATGAAGAAGTTCTGGCAGCGACGGCAGAGCTCTATCAGTCTTTCCGCGATCTGATCCCGGACGGGGTATTCATTCTCTTTGAAAATATCTTCTGGCCGGGGCTTTACCGGCTTGAACCAGAGAAGGTGGAATACTTTTTCACAAGACTGGATGATCCCGCTCATACAGGCCTTATGTTTGATAGTGGACATTTCATGATCACGAATCCGGATCTGACAAGCGAAAAAGAGGCCGCGCTATATATCAGGGAAAGCATGAAGCAGCTGGGGGAAATGAGATCGCTCGTGAAAGGTATTCATCTCTCCTGCTCTCTTTCCGGAGCATATATCCGCCAGTTCAGGAGAGAAATGCCGGTTCCGCTGACGAATCAGGTCATGACGCGTCATATATGTTCTTTGGATCATCATGATCCGTTTCAGACGAGAGCCGCCAGAGAGATCGTCGAGGCCATCGAGCCGGACTATGTGACGCATGAACTTTTCGGGAATACGTTCGCCGAAGCGGTGGAGAAGGCACGAAAGCAGGCGTTACTGGTGACAGGAGCAAGGGAAACGCAAGTATATCACAGCGTTTGACCACACAAGCATTTTTAGGAAAAGCATAAAATCAAACAGCAATTTCCTCGGCATTCTCCTAAATCTGTGAGACATAGAATTATTTTTCTTTGTCATTTTCCTGTAGTCCCCTT
>OLZH01000597.1_pt1 | contig 12430 bp, 11 predicted proteins | sample 1673821 | NCBI WGS metagenome assembly OLZH01 (sample SAMEA103958128, study PRJEB25191) | human gut metagenome | reverse complement strand
ACATATCATATAATATGCAAATATAGTAGTTTTACTTTATTTTATGATGTGTTACAGAGATAAATTTTTGAATTTATTTCTGTTGAAATCTGCTTGACCACATTATTGGGCGTTGAGACATTAAATGCTATTATATTATTCATAAGACTGATATTTTACATATAACAAACAATATATTGTTTATAGAAAGATAGCAATAATTTGAACAGAAAAAGAAATAATACTTCCTTTTCTGTTCAGAATATTGCTACTTAGGCTATTTTAAAAAATAGCGACCGCTGTCACATAAATCTGTTGTTTATAACAATCACCGACAAACTGACCACACAGCAACTTGAACCGCCTCAAGGCTCTTATAACCGGAGAAAAAGCCATCAGTTCAACTGAAGTGGTGCATCGCTATCAAATCTCTTCAACGACCTCAATATCCCGCTCAAAGGCTACCCTTATCAAGAATGACATATTGAATAATAAGGCCGGTGAAATCTCATTCCAAGACCCGATTTATGCCTATTGGTTGAAGACTGAATACTTCGCAAAATAATCATAATGTCCCGCTCGGTTTCAGAGCCATTTTTGTACCTTTTCTCATCAAAAAACGGCATTTTTCACAAGTTTTTGTACCGCACATTTTGATATTCAAGAAATTACACTTACTTTTACTTTCCAAAATGGAGGTACAAGCCGAGAATGGTGCTAAAAATCACTAACTTACACATTCTCAGATACTTGCCAGCCTACTGGTTGTACCTTTTAGAGCGCTATACTATTGATAATCAACAATGTACACATACTGCATCGGAAAATCCTTCAACAGTTCGCGGGCGACGAGCGCAACAGCACGGGCACACTCCGCAGGTCCCCGTCCGGCTGTAAGTTGTATATACTTCTTCATTGGGGAATATCTTTAATGTTTATACGCGGTTTTACCATTGTAATGACTTCGGCGGTCGGCTCAATCAGACGCAATATTTCCTCCATAGATTTATATGCCTGTGGTGATTCATCAAGAGTGCCGGGGCAAACAGATGTAGAGAATATACCGCTCATAGACATCTCAAAATTGTCCATCCCGATATTCTTCTTGGCGGCATTTCTCGACATGGCACGTCCTGCGCCATGCGGCGCGGAACAGTTCCATTCGGTATTTCCCCTACCCACACATACGGCTATGCCATCGCGCATATTGAAAGGAAGACAAAACCGTTTACCTTCTCCGGCTTCAACCGCTCCCTTGCGCAGCATGGGATAGTCTTCGCATACAGAAATATAATTGTGCGTGGTGAATATGGATTCCGTGCATTTAGCCTTGCAGAGTTTTTTCAAGATTGCGAAGATACGGTCGCGGATGATATGGTGATTGTAGAGGGCGTACGCCTGAGCCACGACCATATCGGAGAGATAACCGTTAAGCGTATCGCCCCACAGATAGCCTATGAATCGCGCTCTTTTCGGATTCTGTGCGATGTTGTGCCAATGATTGGCCACTTTAACCCCCACGTTCCGTGAACCGCAATGTATTGTGAGCCATCCTTCATGCGTTTGCTCGTCCTCACCGTATTCAATGAAGTGATTGCCCCCACCAAGCGTTCCGAGGCTTTTATAGAAAACAGCTTCCTGAAGCTTTATCCTGCGGCAGAAGTCCGAAACAAAACGGGCATCTATGCGTGGCACTTCGTTAATTAGGACGGGAGCAGATGAACGCGCTTTCTGGTATTGCGAATTGAGAAAGCGGAACAGTTCTTTTTCGTTAAGACTATTCTTTCCACAGATTTCCATACCGGTCGGAATAACCCCACGTATTTTATGGTCAAGCAAGGCAAAATCTTCCGATGCAACTACGGAAGAAAGTCTATGCATGGAAATGGTACATCCGATATCGACGCCCACATGATCCGGATTAAGGTATGTCCCTATTCGATACGCCGTACCGACATTACAGGAATTTCCTGCATGTACATCGGGCATCTGCACAATTCTTACTCCCTCGAAAGCCGGATGGTCACATTGTTCCCTTATCCACTGCAAGGCGGCTTCTTCGATGTTTTCGGTGAATATTTCTGTCGATGTGTATTGTCCTTTGATTATCATATTGTTATTCATTTAATCTGTCTTTAATAATCTCTGTGGAAATATCTTTAATATCAATCAAACATAAATTAGGAGCATTGACAAACCAAGCCACATTCGGATAGACGGTTTGAAACAATTCATAGCTTTTTTGCTGCTGTGGCAATGCTCCAAAGAAGCCGTAGGTGTGCAAACGGGCATATTCGGGCACATTGTTCAAATCATCGAAAGTGACAATCGGGTTGACTAGAATTTTCTTTTGTCCATAAAGATCGATACAGGCAGTGGCCGATTCTCCGGAAGCAATAACCCAGTCCGGTTTCTGGTCAGCAATGATTTTGCGGACTTCTTTGCAATAATATGATTTGTTCAAGGCATTGACCTCAATGAAATCGCCTATTCCTTCTATTGCCATTTTGTCCTTCAGCATTGAAATCATATATTCATTCTGTTGGTCTGCGGTCGGGCTCTTTATGAGAAAAGGTGCCGGGAATATCAAGACCTTCTTCATATTTCAGATACTTTTTGCAAGGTTTAAATTGATCAAAAATTCATTACCCGCATTTTTATCACTGTATTCCGGATATGAGACCACGAGACAGCGTTTGTGATATTTGCGGGCAAAACGCATGGTGTGCATACTGCCACTCTGCTGCGGGCATTCTGCCAAGATAACAGTGCTTGACAATGCGGCCTGCAACCTGTTGCGTGCGACAAGCCTTGTCGGATTGGCCTTCACACCAAAAGGTTGTTCGGAAAGAATAAGTCCTCCATTTTCCAAAATCCGCTGTTGGAGCGGTGCGTTTTCTATCGGATGTGTAATGTTAAGACCAGATGCAACAATGGCTATTGTTCGTCCGTCGGCATCAAGGCAACCCTCATGCGCCGATTTGTCACAGCCCAAAGCAAGGCCACTGACTATAATATTACCTTCTTTCGCATATTTATTTCCTAATTCGTATGCTTTTCTCAATCCAATTGGTGAAGCAGCGCGTGCACCGATAACGGCAATGCGATTGGCTGTTGGAGCAAGAAGTGACAAATCCCCTATGCAGTGAATTATTGGCGGACAATCGTTTCCTATTTTCCTGAGCGAACGAGGGAAATTGTCATCTTGAAAGGTCAATGTAATGACACCATACTCCTCTTGCATCGACATAACACTTTCTGCTTTATCAATATATGCTTCAAATGCTTCTGCATACTCTTCCGGCATAAGTTTTGGAGTCATGATCTGTGACGCTTTCATCCCGGCGTACTGCATACAAAGAATATCTTCCTTACTTAAAATACAGCTGTTCATAATTATCTATTTTGGTTATAAGTTTCCTCTATAAAGTGATGGAATGTCAATTTCATTGCATAGGCACCATAATTCCGTACCGTCCCAATCGGATTCGACTGTAAAGAAACCGTATTTGTCAGGTTCTGAAATGACCGTCCTATGTCCGATTCGCTTGCCGATATATGTAGCCAGCGATGAGGTCGCCTGCCATTCTATATTCACATCGCAATCAAACATTTCATTTATCAAATCCATGTTTTTTTTCGGCTTTTTCTTGCTTTCATCCGTACCGATAACTTTCTGAAGCCAACCTGCTACCGTTTCATTGTAATTCAAATGCTCTTTAATATAGTCTTTCAGTTCCTGATGGGACTTCAAGTCAAGACTGTCGAAACTGATAATCTGCATTCTGTATTTAGCCTTCGGAATGTTCAAAGTAGAATCTGACGGAACAGCCCCCATAATATTGCATTCGTCTATAATGGCTTTCAGAATATCTATGGTAGAAATTTCCAGGCTGTCAATTACTTTCAACACTTCTTCTTTCAAAGATATGTCTTTAAGATTGTCATTGATAACATCATTGACAGCCTTTGCTGATAAATTGGAGAACTCCTTGATGTAACGAATGCGCCCCGGACGTCCCAAAAGGTTCTCGTCAATTGATAGCTTGTTGGTGGTCAGGATATACAATTTCCGCATGTCGTTGTAAACTCCGTCAATCATTTTGAGCAGAACTTCCTGTTCTTCACGGAAAGTTTTTTCGGCTTCATCAATAAGAATAGCACTCTCAAAATGCAGCGATTGTATAAACTCCAACATCCCGTTAACGGGTTTCGAGATGACAATTACAGGCAGTCCGATGCGATTACAGAGCAGTTTGGCAGCGATTGTCTTGCCTGTTCCTTTCAAACCGTTGAAAATCACACCGAGATTTTTGTTGCTTTCTCTAAACAGGTCTGAAGACCATGTCTTTATGATTTTCGACATAATATCTTCGCAGTCAAGGTCATAAATCTTGAAATCGAATCGGAAAGTATCATCTATCTTCTCCAGTCCAAGCCGTTTTGTCTGCGGGTTTTCATAGATGCGAAATATTCCGTTGCCGGGAGAAGTGAGCAGCGAAGCGTAGCCGGGAATAGGGTAAAGAATGCCACCATCATTAATCCATTTCTGCTTTGATGCGATGGTCTGCTTTTCCTTATGTATTTTTTCATTCGGATTGAGGTATTCCTCCTTATAAAGGGTATAGTATTCAAGGTCGACAACTTCATCAAGATAATTCATGCCGCATTTTCTTTCCAGACCTTCGTATGTGAAGCCGCTTTTCAGGGCGACTCTGCGTGAGGCGTCATTCCGTGGCAGAACAGCAATGGTCAGCGAGTCAGCCATCCGTTCATCGAACAAGTAGCGTTTCATCCTCTCCACGACTTCCGTCATATAGCCTTTCCCACGAGCCTCTTTATGAAGAAAATAACATATCTCGTAATTGCATTTTTCGCCCGACACGGTATTTGTCTTGTGTGGGGTGACTTCAAAAACACCGAGAACCTTTTCCGGAAGACCCTTTTCCGAAATACAGAACATTAGTCCGCTATTCATATCCCTGCGAATTTTCCCTTCAGCCTCACTAAGCGTGCTCATCGGTCTGAATCCAGTGATTGCCGCTATTTCCCGGTCACTCATCAGAACGAAAATATCATGTACATCCCTTTCTTGAGGACTCCTGATGATAAGCCGGTCTGTAGCCAACTCGATTTTCTGCGCCTTTACTTCTTTCATCTTTATGCTGCTTTTATGATTACAGCACAAAAGTATTGAGGAGATGTATCATTTACCGATACATCTTCGCTAAATCGTATTTAAAAGTATCTCTTTGCCGTTATTTACATCCGCTGATAATATATTCCACATACTTTTCTACAAGTTCTTCTATAGTAGTTTTTCTATTTTCATCCAATTCGAAAAAAATCTTTTGTTTTTTTGCGGCAAGTCCTGAAATGTGAGGAACATGCAGCAATCTTGCATCGTCACCGATTAATTCATGACAATAGTCGTATGCCTCATTGCCCACAGCCACTATTCTTTGCGGATTAACAATTCCTATTTCTTTTTGCAGAATGGCCTTGTATATGTTTTTCTTCTTTTTGGAGTACTCGGCGGATTCCTTATGGTCATATACAAAATATTTCCTGCAGTCGGTAAGGTAAACGCCATTACCGTGTTCAATAAGTTTTTCAACAAGCAATGCCATTCTGCCACCTCCATTCTTTTTATCCCTCCAACTTTTACCATGCAGTCCAAACGGAGAAGCCACCAACGCGTCTATGCAGATATAATTTTCTTTGCACTCAGTTTTTCCCTTGGGGAATTTATCAACATCGGAATACCATGTATTGCCTCGCAGTGGATCTTGTGCCACAAGCATAATCCGCTTGTCAGTATTTTTTAGGTTGAACCATGTAGGAAGGTCAAGGCCTATCGCTCCACGTTTTTCTGTACGTGTAGTCAAATCCTTGAAATCTGGATGAGTTATAGGTATAGGCACGGTAATAGTGTCTTCATAATAACGGTTCCAACTCTTAGGAGTGAATGGTTCAACTCCTTTACTAAATTCCCAGACACAGGCTTCAGTTCCCGATTTTATCAATTTCCTGGCTTCTTCTTTTGGATAATTGAAGAAATTGCGATACATGTCATCATATCGCAACTTTATCTTTTCCAATTGTTCTTTGCCTAAAATGTCATTTGCCAGCATTTCGTAAATCTGGTAGGCAATTTCTTTGTCATCTAAGAATGTAGAATAAAGTGTTGTTTCCATTGTTATATTGTTTAAATCTCTATGAAATTCGGCTTTTCAAGATTGGAATAATCTGCATTCATTATCACCCCATTGGAAAAGGTTATTCCGTTAAAGACTTTTATTCCGTGCCGTGCATGGATATGTCCGAAAAGATTCAGCCGAGGTCGGACAACCGAAATACGGCTAAGAAGTTCTTCCGAGCCGTAATTGATATTGTCGTCAAAGTCAAGGATGCCGAAAGGCGGCGTGTGGGTAATGAGAATGTCCGTATCATCAGGGATATTTGCATAATGTCTGGTTTGGCGGTCAGTAATGCAGTCACCCATGAACATCGGAACGCCATAGAATTTCAGGCCTTCGATTTCTATACCGGAATTGCACAGGTAATGCACATTGCCATCAAGTCCGTCAATAGTGGCACCATACAGGCATTCATCGTGGTTACCGCAGATAAATATCTTTTGCGGATAAGGAAGGTCGCAGAACCAGTTCATGAAATCTAACGCTTCCTGCTCGCTGCCGTTCATGGTTAAATCACCAGAATGCACGACAATGTCAGCCTGTGGCAAATCGTGCAACCGTCTGTGACAGCCATGCGTGTCGGAAATATGCAATATTTTCATTTCTAATGTTTCTTTCACTACAAAGATAGGATGTCGCTGGCTCAATCTGCGATACAAGCAGAAACAATTCCATTGCTGTATATAAAAGTGAGACATGCAAAAGATAATTTTGCGATGTATGGAAGTAAACTATACTAATATGTGTACAACATTCATTAATAAGACCGATGTAAAACCTGTTGCCATCTATGTGCATGGACTAGGTTCCGGAGCTGCATCGACTACAGTCCGGACGGTATGTAAAATATTCTCCGAATACGAGTGGATAGCACTTGAGGTAAATGAAAATCCATTCGAATCAATAGAAAAAATCAATGCTGTTATCAGTGAATTCAATCCATCATTATTGATGGGAACTTCATTAGGCGGGTATTATGTTTTTTATGCCGATGCTCCATGCGCGACAAAGGTGATTTGCAACCCGGCAATGAACATAGCGGAACTTATCCGTTCCAAGATAGGATTCGGAACATATTCCTATCTTGTAGAACGACAGGACGGCAATGCTGAATATATACTTGACGAAACGATTTGTAGATGTTTTACGGAATATGGGAGTAATCATAAGGCAGTGAGCGGAATAAAGAACTATGCCTTGTTCGCCATGCATGACGAACTTATAGGAGATGCAGATATGCTTGACAATATGGCAATGGTTTTCGAATCCGGTTACAGATTATTGTTGGATTCCAAAGGAGGACATGGGCTCCGAGCAGTATCCCTAAAATTGTTACACAAAGAAATATCCAAATAATAATGCAAGCCTGCATTGGAAATAATTTAGGTGAAACTGTCAGTATTGGTTGCGTCATACACTGAATTTCAATTTCAAAGCAGTACAATTTAATTAAAAATCAAACAATTGTGTTAATTATGTTGTATTATCCGAGATGTCGCATTGAATGCTACAAGTTTTTATTAACTTTACCGCAACCAACAAAATGTAGTATGTTACAACTTCAAAAATACACATGGCTGATAGACACTATCCGCAAGGCGGGAAAGATTTCTTTGGAAGAGATTTCCGACCGTTGGGAGCGCAACAAAGACTTAAGTGATTACAAGCCTTTGAGCCGTGCTACATTCAACCGATGGAAAGATGCTATTTTCAGTCAGTTCGGTATAATCATCTCCTGCCAAAGGGCTGGCGGTTATCTCTATTATATTGAGAATCCAGAGGATATTGATGAGGATGAACTGAAAAAATGGATTCTCGACTCATTTGCCGTAAGTAACCTTATCAGTGAGAATCTTTCACTGAAAGGTCGGATACTCGTCAGTCAGATTCCGTCTGCCCGCAATCATTTGGCAACATTGCTTGAAGCGATGAGGGAAAACCGTGTTGTGACCATCACTTATTGCGGGTTCAATAAATCCAAAAGCCATCAGTTCCCGATTGAGCCATACTGTGTAAAGCTGTTTGAAAACCGTTGGTATGTGCTGGCTCACAATGTTCATTACGATGATTACCGGATTTACGGACTGGACCGCATAGAAGATTTGGAAATGACAACGGACACATTCAAGCTTCCCAAAGATTTTTCCGCTTCAGATTACTTCTCAAATTATTACGGAATTATATCCGACAGCAATATAAAGCCCGAACGGATAGTTATCAGAGCCTACCGTGACCATATTCCCTATATGAACTCACTTCCCTTGCATCATAGCCAGAAGTTGCTGGAAGATAACGGTGAATATGCCGACTTTGAGTTATTCCTTGCTCCTACATTCGATTTTATAATGAGATTACTTAGCGCAGGAGCCATGATAGAGGTTATTTCTCCGGCATCTTTAAGAAAGACATTGAAAGGATGGGTATCAGATATGTACAACTTGTATAAAAACGATTGACTATGCCAGGATTTCGCAGCAATAGATTTTGGGACAGCCAATGGATAGCTTTCCGGTGTGTAATGATTCATAACTTTCACTATAATAATTAAAATATGATATTATGCTATATATAAATACTTGGAGCATAAAAATGCTCAAGCAAAAATTCCCTAATTATAAGGTGACTTCATATTGTCCGTCAGGCTCATGGCAAACAAGTCGTTATATGCAGATTCATATTGATGCTTACAATGATAAAAATTTGCATTATGAATATAGAATTGATGGTAATTGGGAAGGCAGAGTTGAGCTGCATTTCGAAGGTGATTGGAAAACGAAATACGGACTTTTAATAGATCGTTTAATAAATAATACTCAAAATAGCGATGAACTTATATGGTCAAAATGGAATTATGGTTATCGCTGCCAACACTCGAGTAAGATTAATACAATCGAAGAATTATACCAGATTATGTCATATATGATAGAACTCTTTGATAGTCTTATTCGGAGTGTAACGTCGGAGATTCCTGTTTTTGACGAGAAAGTTATAAGTTGTGATAGACAGCTTCCTCTTAAAGATTGTACGGTAGATATTTTTGAAAAGAAATATGACGATATTGTACGACTTCACTTGACCATACCCAATTATCAAAGGATATATTGCTGGGAAGAGAATAATGTTAAATGCCTACTCAATGATGTATTTGAGCATATCAGTTCTAATAATACAATACCTTATCGCTTAGGAACGATTATTCTTCATTCGCATGAAGGTAAGTATGATATAATAGACGGACAACAGAGGCTTGTGACATTGGCATTGCTGCTTGCCGAAGTGGGGATAAAAACAAGTTTGCTAGAAGAAAAGTTCTCGTCGAAACGCTCAATAGAATATGTTATGTATAACAAATATCTTATTCATGAGTATGTACAACGACATTTGAACATACGTGATAAAGTGGAAAGTTTGTTGAGCCTGTTGGAATTTAATGTGCTCGTTTTGCAAAACACATCCATTGATTTAGCATACACTTTTTTCTCCAACCAGAACTCTCGTGGCATTGCACTATCCGACTATGACCTTCTCAAAGCTCATCATCTCAGATATATCCCTTCCACTTTTGAGCAGCAGTCTAAGCATGCGGTGGAAGTTTGGAACAAAATGATAGAGGATGGTAGAAAAGATACTGACTCAACTACCGCTCCCGATTATGTAAAGACTTTGGATACTTACATATACAGACTTAGGAGATGGATGCGTAAGAAAGTGTGCGATGACAGTGCCGACAATTATAGAATCAAGCGTGAATATGAAGCTGCTCCTGTTGTCGAAGAAATCCCTCCCTTCGGCGAAAGATTTTATTTCAATGAACCTATTCAAGGAGGCACGCACTTTTTCTCATACGTGGAACAGCACATAAACAAGTACCGTTCATTCAGTAAGACAGAAGAATATACTGTTCTTCATAACGCAATGCAGGGAGGTAGTGACCAATGGTATAGAGACATTGTCGAGAGTGTATTATTCTGTTACTTCTTAAAATTTGGTACATATTACCTTTCTGATGCGCTGGTTGTAATAATGAGAATCCTGTTGCAGCATAGATATGTAAGTTCACGTGCTATAAAATCTTCTATAGTACAATATGTGGGAGACTCTGAATTGGTATTGATAATCGATCAGGCTACTTCACCTACATTCTTCCTTGCAGAGGCTAGAAATATTGCAAAAGAGTTGTCATATCCGGTACGTCAGGACATGACTCCAATAAAGCGCTCAATGCGTATGAAAGCATCTAACATCGCCAAGAAGTTAGAACAAAACATTGTTGTCGAATCATTTAAAAACTTGAACAGATGAAATATACTCCTAATGAAATAGCAAAAAATAAGATGCTTTACACAATTCCAATCTATCAGAGATTGTTTGAATGGAATACAGAAAATATCGTTACGCTCTTAGAAGATTTGAAAAAGAAGTTTGAGCACAGAGATGGAAAAGATGATTACTATTATATCGGTATGTTGACATCGACTAAGAATAATGAATTGGTTGATGGGCAACAACGCTTTACGGTGATGATGCTTTTGGGGTGTGTATTGCAAGACTATTGTGAGGAATGGAAAAAGTTTCTTATAGCAGACAATAAGTTACGTCTTGAGTTTTTATCCCGCCCGTTGGACAACAAATATCTATGGTCTCTTGTGGAGCATAAAGGAGAAGAAAACCAATCGTTCGAGAATCCAAAGATGAAAAATGGATATGAGCGAATTAGAGATTTCATACATGATATGACTGATATTTCCAAAGAAGATTTTGCGTCGTATATATTCCATAATTTATGCTTCTTTATTTCCAATCTTCCAGAAGGGTATAGCCCAAAAGAACTCAACAAATATTTTGAAAGAATGAATACTACCGGTAAGAATCTGGAACAGCATGAAATACTGAAAGTCAAATTGCTCAGCAATCTGGATAATGATATTGATAAATATATGCTGCTTTGGAATAAACTTGCCGATGTCGATACGCTATTGATTCGCAGAAGAAAAGATGAGAACATTACAGAAATTAAACGGCAGGCATTGAAAGCCGATATAAATACAATCTTTTCATGTGATCTCATCAATGGTTTGAAAGAAGATGCTTATGATAGTACAATTTCTATAGGGAATCTTAAAATGTCAGCATCGGCACCCAAAAACGAACGTGAGATAAACAAGGGCTCACGATGTGCCCTCTCTTTTCCATATCTGCTGTTGCAAGTACTTTATAGGCAACTGAGCAAAAAGAATGATTGCAGAATCGGTGACTTGAGCAAGAAAATCAATTGCAGTGTCAACGATTTCTTTAAGTCAAGCAGTTTGCTTAGCATATTTGAGAAATACCTGCCTTACAGTGGCAGTAATGTCAATAAAGACGCTATTAAGGAGTTCATGGAAATGTTAGTAATGGCTCGCCTTGCACTCGACATTTGCTTTATCCGACCTACTGAATATGGTTACACTTTGGATATGAATTTGGACGAGGATAATAGCGTACTCAGAAAACTATTGATGTTCCAGTCCATGCTGTATGTTTCTTCATCCAATTACACTGACTACAGATGGTTTAATTGGCTAATGGATGAAATAGATAAAGATGGAATACCGGATGCCGAAGGTTTATATACAGCATTAAAGAGAAATGCTGATAAAGAATTTTCTTTTCCCTCATATGAACAACTGGCGTATGGTGGAGACAATCGTTATTGGTTCTGGAGACTTGATTTCTATATTTGGCAACACCGCAAAGAATTGTTTGAGAAAGAATCTCCTGAGGTAAAGAACATTGTGGAGAATTATGTTTTTAAGCGGAATAGAAGCATCGAACATATAGCACCACAGAAGCCCCAAAGTGACTCTACGATGAAGTGGAATGACACAGAAGAAGACAAAACTTTGCGAGATAGCTTTGGAAATTTGGTGATGATTTCACAAAGTTTGAATTCTTCTTTAAAAAATGAATCTTATGAGGTTAAGGCTGCACATGTTAAGTCTTACTGCAACGGCTCAAAATCAGGGTCAATCGAAAGCTTGAAACTGTTAATTGTATATCTTGATTATCCTGATAAGTGGAATAGGGAAGCCATTACAAATCATGGCAAGCTTATGTATGAGTGGCTTAAAAAAAGTAAAGAAGAATGATTTATTACATAATGCCGTATAATTCTTATTAAAGTAATTATATGGCATTATCTATTTTAATTCTCATTCTCCGTGTGGTGATAAATGTACTAACAAACCTTAAACGATTTCATCGTCCGGTAA
>OLZH01000575.1_pt1 | contig 12906 bp, 6 predicted proteins | sample 1673821 | NCBI WGS metagenome assembly OLZH01 (sample SAMEA103958128, study PRJEB25191) | human gut metagenome | reverse complement strand
AATTTCATGATGTGTAAAACTCCTTCCTGGCATATAGATATAATTATAAAAGTAATTCAAAGTCTTATTCTTAGAGGTTGTTAATAAGTTAATTGCAGCAATTGCAGTAGTTTGTTTGCTTATGACCTATGTGTCTACGTTAACAAATTCAGTTTATGCTGCCTATGAAGAGTTAGAAAAACAAGGTATTGTATCAAATAACAAAAATATAGAATTTGATGCATACTTTAAGCCAGATGGAACAAATAAACACAGTATGGATGCAGAAATATCTGCAGAACAAAAATTATATGTAAAGGTAAATGTAAAAAATGCAGGTTACCTAGAAAATGCAACAATTTCATTCGAAAATCCAAACTTTTCGATTTCAAAAGCTTTTGCCCAATCAGCAAATGTAAAATCAGTTGATTATGACAATAACCAAATAACATTAAACCAAATAGAAAGTGGAAAAGAAGTGGAAATAGAAATACCTGTTAACTTTGTAAGAAATGATAATATGGATTTAACATATTTTTCTAGAGAAACAAAGCTAAACTTAACAGGAACATACTATGATGAGAATGAAAAAGAAAGAAATATAAAATCTGATATTAATATCAGGTTAAATTGGACTGCAACACCAAAAGCAATATTAAACGAAGATGTTATAAAATATGGTGCTTATAATAGTAATGTGTATATGCAAACACTATTAACAAGTACTTTAGAAGGAAATTCACTTCCAGTAGAAAGTACAAAGTTAGAAGTTACAGCACCCAAAATTGCAAATAAAAACCCAACAGAAGTAAGAATATTTGCAAATACACCAGCAACAAATGGTGCAGAATTTACAAAAGATATGTGGTCTTATAACAAAGACACTGGAATTTTAGAAATTAATTTAGAAAATAAAGAAAATAATAATCAAGTTAATTGGAAACAAGGGGAAGACAAATTCTACATAACTTATATTTATACAGATGTAACAGCTGAAGCAACTGTAATTACTTTGAATGCAAATTCAAACATTAAAACATATGTAAAAAATCAAGAAGTTACAGCAAATGTTCAAAAAAATGTAGAATTAAAAGAAAATATTAGTACAGTAGTAGATACAGAAGTATCTGCAACATCAGAAATTTATAAAGGATACATGTATGCAAATAACAAATACGAAACAGAATATGCATCAACAATATCTGCAAATATTGCATATACAGATGCTGTAGATAAATTAGTTATAAATGCAAGCAGGAAACAACATGTACTATAAATCTATAGCTATTAACAAAGCTTTATTTGATAAAATTTTAGGACAAAATGGTAATATACAAATATATGATCAAAACGGAAATAGAGTAGCTGGAATAGATAAAAACACACCAGTAGATGCAAATGGTAATATGGTAATTACGATGAATCAAGACATTACAGCTTTAAGAATAGAAACAACAAAACCAGAAACAGAAGGAATTATAATATTTAATATTAGTAAAGCTATAAAAGCTACAACAAATTTATCTAGAGCTACAATAACAAATATTCAAAGAATTGATACAACAGTTTCTGGAAACATTGTAAGTTCAGATATGGTAACAGAAATGGCTACTAAAACAGAAACAACAAACTTAAAAGAAACTGCAACAAAAGCAGAATTATACATAAATAATACAAATTTAACAACAACAGCAAAAAATGAAAACGTAGAAATAAAAGCTATATTAAAATCAAATGATTATACATGTGACTTATATAGCAATCCTACAGTTTTAATTACTTTACCAAGTGAGATAGAAACATTAGAAATAAAAACAATCAACTTATTATATAGTGAAAATATTCAAATATCTTCATATGATGTAATAACAGATAATAACGGAAATAAAGTAATTAGAATATATATGCAAGGAGAGCAAACAGAATTTGTTACAGATATAAGTAAAGGTATTAATGTTGTAATAAACACAGATATTACATTAAGAAAAACAGCAGCAAGTACAACAAAAAATGCTACTTTAAAAGTAACAAATGCTAAAGCAATCCAATATGAAAATGATGGAATTGCTACAGTCCCAATGAATATATATGCACCACAAGGTGTTGTATTATTAAGTAGTGTAGCTAACTTTAGTAATGACAATACAGAAATAGTTTCTTTACCAAATAAAGAACAAGCTGGAAAAATAGATATTAAATCAAATGCAAAAAATATAACAATGAAAGCAACAGTAGTAAATAACTATGGCAAAGATATTAAAAATCCAAAAATACTAGGAAGATTACCATTCCAAGGAAATAAAAAGACTGATGGAACAGAATTAGGATCAACAGTAGATACTATATTAACATCAGGACTTACAGTTTCAGGAGTAGCTAATAATCCATACACTGTATATTATAGTGAAAATGGTGATGCAACAGCAGATTTAAATAATTCTGCAAATGGGTGGACACAAGATTTAACTGATACATCAAAAATAAAATCATATTTAGTAGTATTTAATGATTACGTAATGCCACAAGCTACATCTTTTGATATGGCATACAATGTACAAGTACCAGAAAACTTATCACATAATGAAAATGCATTTGGTACATACACAGTTTATTATGAAGAAGATGAAAATGAACAAACAATTGCAAAAGAAACAATAGCTCCAACAGTTGGTGTATCTACAGGAAAAGGACCAGAGTTAAAAGCAGAAATATATACAAATGTAGATAGCACAGCATCAACAGAAGATGTTATGGAATATAAAATAACAGTAAGAAATGATGGTGAGGTATCAGCAGAAAATGCAAAAGTAACTGTAAACTTACCAGACATGGTAGATTATGCAGAATACATAGAAGAACCTATGGGTAATAGATATGAACCAAGACCTGACCAAAGAACATTAGAACTTTCAGTAGGAAATCTTGGAGTAGGAGAAAGCAAAGAAGTTTCATTTACAATAATGGCAAATAAAGAAGGAACATTTAAATTAGACTTTATACTTTCTGCAGACAATTTAGAGAAATCGGAACAAGTATCAACAGCAGAAGTAAAAGTATCACAAGCAAGTTTCTATATTGAATTTACAACACCAACTCAAGATAATGTTGGTCTAGGAAGTCAAATTGAATACTATGTTAACATATCAAATGTAACAGACAAGAAGATAGATGATGTAGAAGCAACAATTAACTTACCAGAAAATGTTGAATATGTAGAAGCTTTCAGACAAGAATATGGTGGAGCTAATCAATCAACAGAAGATGTAAAATATGACGAAAAGAATAGAAAAGTTACATTTAATGTTGGTGATATAGAAGCAAATTCAGCAGCAAAATATAACTTCATATTAAGAGTAAAAACAACAAAACAAGAAGACGTAAATATGCAAGTTGTAGTAAAAGGAAAAGATACAAGTGAACAAAGAAGTTCAATTATAATCCATTCAACAGGAGATAATAAATTAGAAATAACAACAGGAACAGACATAACAGAAGAATATTTACAAATGGGAGATGTTGTAACATATACAATAAAAGCTAAAAATGTTAGCTCAGGAGTTATTAAAAATGTAAGAATCGCTGCAACAATTCCAGACAATTTAAAATACTTAAATACAACATATTATTTAGATGATAAAGAAATGTTTAATGGATATTTATTAGAAAATAAAGTTTCAGAAGCAACATTAGACTTAGATGCAGGACAAACATTTACATTTGTAGTAAGAGCAGCAGTAAATAAAATGATAGATACATCAAAAGAAGAAGAGGATGCAAATGTAGATATAGAAGTATCAGGAGATGGAACTGAAGATTATAAAGACGAGATAAAAAATACGATAGAGAATGACAATGTACAAAATTCTAATACTTATAGAATATCTGGTGTAGTATGGTTTGATGAAAATAGAAATGGTACAAGAGATTCTGGAGAAAAATTACTTTCTGGAATTCCAGTAACAATAGTAGATGCAGAAACAGGTAAAGCAGTAAAGAATTCAAACGGTAACGAAATAAGTGCTACAACAGATGATAAGGGTGAATATATATTAAGCGATTTAATCCAAGGTCAATATATTGTTAAATTTAATTATGATAATTCACAATATGTAATTACAGAATACAGAAAACAAGGAATTGATGAAACAATAAACTCAGATGCAATTAATACAACAGAAAATAATGGTGTAGCAATTACAGATAGTTTAACAATTGCGGACACAAGTATGAGCAATATAGACTTAGGTTTAACAACAAAAGGAATATTCGACTTATCATTAAATAAAACATTAACACAAATTCAAATGGCAGATGGAAAAACAACAAAATCTGTAGAATTTGACAAAAAGAAATTAGGAAAAATTGAAGTTGATGGAAAACGTATAAATAGTACAAATCTAGTAATAGAGTACACAATGACAATTACAAACAATGGTAATGTAGCTGGATATGCTAAAAAGATAGTTGACTACTTACCAAGCGAATTAGAATTTAGTTCTAACTTAAATGGAGATTGGTATGCTTCTGGAGATACAGTAGTTTGTACAGCATTAGAAAACGAAATAATAAATCCAGGTGAATCTAAAGAAGTTAAATTAATCTTAACTAAAAAGATGGATGAAAACGGAACAGGAACAGTAACAAACAAAGCAGAAATTACAGAAACATATAATGACCAAGGTTTATTAGATGAAAAATCAACAGAAGATGATACAAATTCTTCAGCAAACGTAATTATAGGTATTAAAACGGGTGGACCTGTAACATATGTAGTATTAACACTAACAATATTAGCAATAGCAGCATGTGGAGCTTATATAATAAATAAAAAAGTATTAAAAGTGTAAGAAAGGAGGAAGAGAAATATGAGAAGATTTAAATTATTAGCATTAATAATAACAGCAATACTTATACCAATGATAGCAGTATTAGCATATCTTTCACCAATTTCACAAGCTAGTTCATTTGTTTACCAATATAATGTAACAAATGGGGCACCTCCTTTTGTTACAAATATAGATGGTAGAGCAACCGAAGTATATTGTTCGCAAGCAGGAGGATCATTATGGAGTTCTTGGAGATTAACATTCTATAGTAAAGATACACATAATATGTCAGCAGGTTTAGCGTATGCATTAAGACAATGTTCTAGCATATACTCTAGACAGAATTTAATATGGATGTCAGATATATCAGATAACATAACTTCACCACATTGGGAGCAAGATTATGATGATGCGTTAGTACAATATAATAAAATAGCAGGATTTAACGATTACTATAACAAATTACAAGCATCAGGAAAAAATGTAACATTTGAAGAAACAAATGCAACATTACAAAGTTCAGAAGATGGAGTATTTAAATTAGGACCATTCAAATTATCTTTCTATAAAAGTGCTTATTCTGGAATTTCTAGATTATATCTAAAAACAGATATCGGAACAGAAATAGAAGTTAGCAGAGTAAATTTTGGAGGATATACCGGTAATGTATCAGATATAGATTCTGGTGAAGAATTCTATGTATTACTATCACAAGCAGATGCAGGTAAAGCTTCTAAAGTTAAACTAGTAGCAGATTATAAATATGAAGAAGCAAGTGGTACATATACATATTATGAACCAGATGATGCTCACAAAACAATGAGTGGACGTACAGTACAACGTTTAGTAACAATAAACTATACAGGTGGACCACAAACAACGGATGATGACAGCCCAGAAATAGAATTAACAATTGACTTAGCTGGTAAAGTATTTAAAGATAATGTAGCAAATAAAGATGGTACAGAAGATGGTATTATAAGTACTGGAGACGAAATGCTAGAAGGAATAGAAGTAACATTATTTGATAGCACAGGAACGGAAATTGCTAAGACAACAACAGATAAGGATGGGTACTATGAATTTAAAGACCAACCAGCATCTAAGCAATATTATGTAAGATTTAAATATAATGGACAAATATATGAACCAACAACATATCAAAGAGTAAGTAAAATAATTGATACTGCTGGAACATTAGGACCAACAACTATAGCAGAAAGATCTTATGCAACAGATGGTAAACAAAATAGACAAAACTTTAACAATAAATTTACACCAGTAGATAGTACACATACAGTACCAGACAGAAATGATACTACAAATGCAGCATTTGATATTTATGCATATACAGGACCTAATGGAATGGAAGAACTAAAATATTATGGAGTATCAAACTCTCAGGAAGAATTATTAAATATCAACTTTGGTATTAAAGATAGAGAACAATTCGATATGAACTTAAGAAAAGATTTAGTAAAAGTTGATTTAAATATTAATGGTAAATCACATACATATGACTACCCAGGAGGAGAACAAGACTTAGAGGTAGATATTAGAGGTACAGATATACCAGACTATAACAGAGCAATTAGAAGTTCAGATTTACAATATAAAGCAGCAGCACAATATGATCAAGACGCAGATAAATTACAAGTATATGTAACTTATAAGATTCAATTAAAAAATCAATCAGTTGGTAAGATTACAGGATATGTAACAGACTTAAGTGATTACTATGATACTTCTTATGAATATGTAAGATCATATGATGAGAATGAACAAGAGATTACTTGGGAACAACAATCAGACATATCTGGATCTGGCAAAACATATCATACAATGCATACAACAGCTTTAGCTAACCAAGGAATTGATGATAAGAAATGGATATTTGTAGAATATAAAGTAACAAATGATGCTTTAAGAGCATTATTAGAAGAAAAACAATCTACTAAAGAAAACTTTGCACAAATATCAGGATATAGAAATACATATAGAGAAGACAGAAAAGACTTAAATGGTCAATTAATAACAAATGCAGGCGAAAATGCAGGATTAATTGATATAGATTCTACACCAGCTAACTTAAATCCAACAGATTCAGCAGTACAAGAATTTGTGGCATACTCTAAGACAGATGAATACCAAGCTTTAGATGGAGAGCAAAAAACAAAACAAAGTATGGCAGTATTTGAAGATGATGCAGATGCAGCACCTGGATTAAAACTAATAGTTGATGATACAAACAAGAGAAGATTAACAGGTACAGTATTTGAAGATGCAGCATTAACAGAAAAGCTAGAAAATGATAACGAAAGAATTGGTGATGGTGCATACGAAGATGGAGATAATTTAGTAAACCAAGTTAAAGTACAATTAATTTGTACAAACGGAGATGTAGAAGTAAAAGAAACAAGAACTAATGACCAAGGTGCATATGAATTTACAGATTATATTCCTGGTGATTACACTATTAAATTTACATATGGTGATTATGAATCTTTAATAGCAGTACAGCCAAATAACGAAATGTATACAGGTCAAGACTATAAATCTACAATATATCAAGAAGCTAACTATTCAGACGCATATTGGTATAACAATAATATAGATATAAAAATAAATGATGCTAAAGATGACCAGACAAGAAGGGAAGAAGTTAATAAATACAGTGAAGACTTAAAATATACAAATGCAACAGTATTAAATTCTACAGCCCAAACAGATGAAGCAACATTAAGAACTTTAGCAGATAAAACAAATATGAATGCGAATACAGCTCAAATGAGTATGGAAATTGAATATGTTGGTCAAGAAAAAACAGAATATACAGTAAGAAATATAGATTTAGGTATTATAGAAAGACCACGTTCAGATATATACGTAGAAAAAACAGTTTCAAAATTAAAATTATCAACAGCAGGTGATGGTCAAACAATATTTGATGCAAATCAATCTGTACCAAACTTAACATGGAAATCTAACACAAGAGAGAAAAGAGGACTAGTTCAAGCTACTGTTGATGAAAACTTACTACATGGTGCAACATTAGAATTAACATTTAATATAAAAGTAATAAATACAGGGGAGACAGATTACAAAGATGAAACATATTACAACACAGGTGTTATAACAGATGTAAACAACATAGTAACATTAGACCCAGCAGTTGTAGTTGACTATATATCTAATAATTTATCATTTGATATGAGTAAAAATTCTGGATGGCAAGAAATAACAGATAAAACACAACTAACATCTGGTGATGATCCATATATTAAAGCAGTAGATGAAAATGCATTTAACGGATTACAAAAAGTAATTGTTTCAACAACTGATAACCCTATAGTACAAGCAGATCCATTAGTACCTGAAAAGGCTAAGGATAAAGCAGGTAAACAATCTGAAACACCAACAGCAACAGTATTCTTAACTAAAGTAGTTGCTTCAGATGGAAGTACAACTGATGATACAGAATATGAGAATACTGCAGAAGTTGTAGAAACTATTACAACAAATGGTAGAAGAACTTATAATGCAGATATAGTTTCAATACCTGGTAACTATAATATAGGAGAACCAGATACAGCACAATCAGAAAGAATTGCTATAGTTCCACCATTTGGTGCAGCAGACGCAATAAAATATATTCTAATAGGAATAGCAATTATCGGAGTATTTGGAGTAGGAATTTTCTTAATAAAGAGAAAAGTTCTAAAAAAATAGATTAACAACCTTAAAAGGATTTGGGGGGAAGCTTCCCAAATCCCTATTTTTTTGTCGGGATTCGGGGACGTTCCTTAAATCCCTGTTTTTTGGCGCGATTTCTCTTAAGAGTGTTTTTGGGGTTATACCGGGATTTCAACACCGTCCCTAAATTCCTAAATTTAATCTCGAAAAATGTCGTACGGAAAATTTGGACATTTATAATATTTAATGATAGAATATACAAAAAAAGAAAGGGAGTAGATATATATGACATATGGAGAAGAACTAAAAGACAAACTATTCAAAAAAAGAGTAAATGGTTGGTTTAAAATTTCTGATGAATTAAAAAAAGAAATCTTCGAATATAACGAAAGATATATGGAATTTTTAAACAACTCAAAAACAGAAAGAGAAATAGTTAAGAGTTCTGTAGAAATAGCAAAAGCAAATGGATTTAAAGATATAAACGAGGTAGAAAACCTATCTGTAGGAGATAAAGTATACTACATTAATAAAGAGAAAAGTATGTATCTTGCAGTTATTGGAGAAGACAAACTAGAAAGTGGACTAAATATAATTGGATCACATGCAGATTCTCCAAGATTAGACTTAAAACCAAATCCATTATATGAAGATCAAGAACTAGTATATTTTAAAACTCACTATTATGGAGGAATAAAGAAATACCAATGGACAACCATTCCGCTTAGCATTCATGGTGTAATAGTAAAAGGAAATGATGAGAAAGTAGAAGTAAGAATTGGTGAAGATGATAAAGATCCAATCTTTACAGTAACAGATTTATTACCACATTTAGCAAAAGAGCAAGAAAACTTAAAATTAAAAGAAGCAATAAAGGGAGAAGATTTAAATCTTTTAATTGGAAGTATGCCTTTTGACGAAGAAATTCCAGAAAGAGTAAAACTAAATATTCTAGCTATATTAAACAAAAAATACGGAATAGTAGAAGAGGATTTATCAAGCGCAGAATTAGAATTAGTACCTGCATATAAAGCAAGAACACAAGGCTTTGACGAAAGCATGGTAGCAGCTTATGGACAAGATGATAAAGTAAGTGTATATACATCATTAACAGCAATGATGGAATTAAATAATATTAAAAGAACAGCAGTATGCATTATAGCAGACAAAGAAGAAATAGGCAGTGTTGGAAATACAGGAATGGAATCACATGCATTTGATACATTCATAACATACCTATTAAATAAAACAGGAGAAAATAAAGTTAATTTATTAGAAAAAGTATTCTGCAATTCAAAAATGCTTTCAGCAGACGTAGATGCTTGCTTAGATCCTATTTATGCAAATGTTTCAGACAGACTTAATGCAGCATATATGGGGTATGGCGTAGGAATAAATAAATACACAGGTTCTGGTGGAAAATACGAAGCATCTGATGCAAATGCAGAATATCTAGCAGAAGTAAGAAAAATATTTGATGATAATAATATAAAATATCAAATAACAGAATTAGGAAAAGTAGATGTAGGTGGTGGAGGAACTATAGCATATATTCTAGCAAACAAAGGAATAGATGTTATAGACTGTGGCATACCAATTTTATGTATGCATTCACCATATGAAGTAGCAAGTAAATATGATGTATATTCTGCATATCAAGCATATAAAGCATTTTGGAATGCATAAGGATAAAGGAACGGTGCTAAAAATCTCGGTTTAACTGGGATTTTTAGCACGCTTTTTTTACGGAAAAAATCTGAAGCTTTTGTAAAATTGAACTATGTTAATGCTAAGAAGGAGTTTTCAAAAAAAGGGAAAAAAAGAACGTCCCCAAATCCCGGAACTCCTTATTGCAAAAACTGGAAAAATTGTGTATAATATTATACAGAGTTTATAAAAAGAGGAGAGAATTATGTTTCAAAAATTAGATGCAGTAGAAAAGAGATATGAAGAATTAACAAAATTAATAAGTGATCCAGAAGTAATTAGCAATCATAATGAATGGCAAAAATATGTAAAAGAGCATGCAGAGATTACAGATGTTGTAGAAAAATATAGAGAATACAAAAAAGTAGAAAAACAGATGGAAGATGCCAAAGAAATGATGGCAGATAAAGAATTAAAAGAATTAGCAGAAGCAGATTATTATTCAGCAAAAGAGCAATTACCAAAATTAGAAGAGGAATTAAAAATGTTATTAATTCCAAAGGATAAAGATGATGATAAAAACATTATATGCGAAATAAGAGCCGGTGCAGGTGGAGAAGAAGCAGCGTTATTTGCTGGTACATTGTTTAGGATGTATAATATGTATGCAGAAAGAAAACATTGGAAATTAGAAATATTAAACGAAAATGCAACAGAACTTGGTGGATATAAAGAAATATCTTTTATGATTACTGGAAAAGGAGCATATAGTAGGTTAAAATACGAAAGTGGAGTACACAGAGTACAAAGAGTTCCAGATACAGAAAGTAGTGGAAGAATTCATACATCAACAGCAACAGTTGCAGTACTTCCAGTAGTAGAAGATGTAGAAATAGAGATAAATCCTGCAGACATAAAGATGGAAGTATTTAGAGCATCAGGAGCAGGAGGACAACATGTTAATAAAACATCTTCAGCAGTAAGACTTATCCACGTTCCAACAGGAATTGTGGCAGAATGCCAAACAGAAAGATCACAATTACAGAACAGGGAATATGCAATGAAATTATTACGTTCTAGGCTTTATGAAATAGAAAAAACAAAACAAGATAATGCACTTGCAAATGAAAGAAAATCACAAATAGGAAGTGGAGATAGAAGCGAAAAAATAAGGACATATAACTACCCACAAGGAAGAATAACAGACCATAGAATAGGATTAAGTATATTCCAAATGGAAGATTTCTTAAATGGAAACTTAGATAATATGATAGATAGTTTAACTGCTGCACATATGGCAGAAAAGCTTAAAGGAAATGAAGAATAATGAGTAGGGAAAACCTACTCTTTTTTTTTCTGTAATATAATATCAAATTTCGAATATATATAAAACAAAAAATGTATGGGAGTGATAAATATTACTGAGCTAATAAAAACGTTTTTGATAGGAATATTTTTTGGAACATTAGGAACGACAATTGGAGGACTAATTGGAGTTAATTTAAAAAGCAATTCAAATAAATTTTTGGGATTTATATTGTCTTTTGCATCAGGCTTAATGATGGCGATTATATGTTTTGACTTACTACCAGAAGCAATGGAGATAGCAAATTTAGCGGTAATTTTACTAGGTATATTATTAGGAATACTTACAATGATAATTTGCGATACACTTGTAAAAGAAAAATTTAGCGATAAAAAAGGAATGAACAGTTTATTAAGGACAGGAATAATAATAAGTATTGGTTTAGCGCTTCACAATATACCAGAAGGACTAGCGATAGGAACAGGATTTCAGGCTTCTATAAATTTAGGATTATCATTAGCTATAGTAATTGCAATACATGATGTGCCAGAAGGAATTAGTATGGCAGTACCAATGAAAAAGGGAGGAATGAGCAAAAGAAAAGTAATATTCTATGTGATTATGTCAGGAATAAGCACAGGTATAGGAGCATTAGTAGGGCATATAGTTGGTGGAATATCGGAAAGTATAATAGCAACATCATTAAGCTTTGCGGCAGGAGCAATGCTATATATAGTTTCTGGCGAATTAACACCAGAAGCTAATAATATGTACAAGGGAAGAATGAATGCTATAGGCAATATTTTAGGATTTATTTTGGGAATAATTGCTATAATGATTTAATTTGAGATACTTAAGATTAGAAGAATAAAAGTAAGTTTTACGAATTCAAGAATTAAAAAAGCAAAAAAATAAACGGGTACAATTTTGTATCCGTTTATTAATATTAATTGTTTTCTTTAAAAGAAGTTGTTATTTGATCAAAAATAGGTTCATATTTATCTTTGTTTTCTAAAATAACTTCGAAATCTAAAATATAAATATGCTTATCTGTTTTTATCCATACTACATTAGAATGAAGATCTGTTTCTAAACTTGAATCGTAGTATGTGAAAGTATATTTATATGCTTCGCAATTAGGTACGTCCATTTTGATAACATCGGATATATCTCTTGAATTTTCTCTTGCGTTTGAAACATTATCTTTTTCAGAAGTAATAGCTTCTTCTAAACTTATATTATTATCTACATTATCAATAATTGTGCTGTATAACATCATCTGGTCTTTTAAAGAATAAAGGTCTAGTACATATTCTGAAGAACCTGATGCAGCTTCTTTAAAATCTACTTTACCAGGTATTTGAATGCTAAATTCATTATTACTTGATGTAACAGTTACAGGAGTTAAATATTTATATAGTGAATATATTCCAAATCCTAGTAGTATTAAAATTA
>OLZH01000572.1_pt1 | contig 12954 bp, 9 predicted proteins | sample 1673821 | NCBI WGS metagenome assembly OLZH01 (sample SAMEA103958128, study PRJEB25191) | human gut metagenome | reverse complement strand
TAACCCAGGGCGCTGCCCTGGGCTAAGAGCTTCTGCCCCTTCAGGGCGTGTGGGGAAAAACTTGCGAAACTTCAATAACCTAATTGAACTTTCGCAAGTTCAATAACCTAAAATCCACATTCTGCCTGTGGGATAGCCTCGTTGTGGTCGTTGAGGTAGAGCAGAGGGGCGGGACGATAAGCAGGGCTCGCCAACGACTCGTGCTCTTGGCGGAAGCGCGTACTGATGCCCCCGATATTGAGCATGGTGTGGAAGGCGGAACGGCTGCTCTGTGCCTGCTTGTGGCGGTTGGCGGAGAGAGCCTGTGCCACGGCTGGCTCCTGATGCTGGAAGCTCTGCGATGTCCATACCAGGAAGGGCACATGCAACTCGTACTCCGAAGCTCGGGGCGAAGCATGAAGGAAGAGCTTGTGACTGTCGTCGAAGATGTTCTCGCCATGGTCGCTCGTATAGAGCATGGCGCTCATGCCTCCGTGTGCTCTCAGGCGCTCTATCACCCCACTGAGCACAAGGTCGGTGTAGCGGATGGTATTGTCGTAGGCGTTGATGAGGTCGGGACGGTTCTCCTTCTTGGCCTCGCAATGCGTGTCGGGCTGGAAATGCGCCATCTGTCGGGGATAGCGGTCCATGTAGTTGAAGTGAGAGCCATAGGTGTGGAGCACGATGAACTCCTTCTTGCGTTTCCGGGCCAGTATCTTGTCGAGGATGGGCAGCAGGTCGGCGTCATAGTAGTTGCCGTCCTTGCCCGGGGCTTCGGCCAGCTCACGTCCAGCCGGGTTGGCATCGCCCGTCTTGAGGAAGAGCCACTGGTCGGCCTGTTCGCCCAGGAAGTCGATGAACGAGTGGTTGGGGCGCTGATTGCTCAGAAACACGGTGTGGAAGCCTGCCTCACGGAAGGCCTGCAGGATGCCTTTCTCGTGGAAGAGACGCTCGAAGTCGGAGGCCGAAGCCAGCGAGAGGAGCATGGGCACACTCTTGTGGGTGGTGTTCGACTGGGTGGTGACATCGCTGAACGTCACCAGTCCCGGGGTCTTGCTGAGCCGTGGATTGGTGTCGCGCTGATAACCATAGAGACTGAAGTTCATGGCTCGTGCCGTCTCGCCTATCACCATGACGTAGACCTCGCAGGAGTCCTCGGGATGGGACGGCCTGGCATCGAAGCGGAAACGGGCAGATGCCTTCTTGTAGTGGATGGAGGCGTTGTTGCGCTTAACGGCAAGGTAGAGGTTATAGAACACGTTGACGGGGTAGAGGTCGTTGAGCACGCTATAGTGTGGGGCGTGATGGTCGTCGAGCTGTGAGTTGTCGGAGGGACGGGAGAGACAGGCCGTGGCAACAAAGATGCATCCCACGATGGCCAAGGCTGAAGCCCACAGGGCATATCGCTTTCTGAGGGAAGAGGACAGCACGGGTGCCTTCTTGCTCCGTATGGACACCACGCCCAGGATGAGCAGGGGCAGATAGAGGATGAAGACACTCGCCACGCCAGGAATGAGGTTGTCGAGCAACTCCATGGCCTCGCCAGGATTGGTGGTTACGAGGTTGAGGAACATATCCACGGCTATGACGCCCTTGCCAAAGAGATAGAGCAACACGATCTGGAAAGCCGCAAAGAAGATGATGGGGAAGAGCCACCACACCATCTTGCCCGGCTTGCGAGAGATGCTCATCAGCGCCATGTAGACACCAAAGGGCAGCACGGTGTTGGCAAGGGCTGCCCATGCGCTGAGGTGCTCGGTGAAACAAAGGGCCACATTGGGCACGGTAAGCGCGATGACGGCATACCAGTATATGATATTGTTGAATGATTTCATGTTGTGTGTTGTTTGAATTAGTGTAAGTTTCAGGAGTTATTTTCAGGAGTTAAGGAGTTATCGCTCCCTTCGGTCGCTGAGGAGTTAAGACAAATGCCTTTGTGGGTTTGAATTCAAGCAATAAGACTGTTGTCTTAACTCCTTAACTCCTTAACTCCTTAACTCCAGAAATATTCTTTCAGAATGCTTCGTTGATATTGAAGAGGAATCCTCTCTGTCCGCCCTTGCCGAAACCATAGTCGAGACGCACGTTGACGTTCTTCTTGAATTCCCATCGATAGCCCACACCATAGTTGGGCAGGATGTGACGGCTTCTCATCTGGCTGAACTTGGGGAAGACGGTTCCTGCGCCTATCCAGGCCGTGAGCGAGTTGCGTTTCCACACGTGCTGGCGAAGTTCGACAGTGGCTTCTATCATGTGTTTGTCGCGGTATCTTCCCTCGTAATATCCGCGCAGGGCATTGCTGCCTCCTGTCTGTGCCATCATGCCCCATGAGGGATTGCCAAAGTTGAGTGTGGAACGAAGATCCTCGGCCAGTACGGCTCCTCGCCAGGGTTGCTGGTAGGCGTTGAGCTGCAGCTCGGTGGTGCTGAAGGCATAGTCGTTGCCCAAGAAGCGCGGACGGAACATCTGGGTGAGGTTCACGTAATAACCCCGGTGGGGATAGGTGAGGTTGTCACGGTTGTCGAACATGAAGGTGAATCCCACGCCATAGTTGTCGGTATGTCGGTCCATTCCCGCCAAGAGCTCGGGGCGCTCGATGTCCTTGCCGATGATGTAGTCGTAGGCCACGGAAGGACCGAGGAAGAGGTTGCTGCCAAGGTTCCACAGGAAGCTTCCCTTCACGTGCACCTGCCATCGCTTCATGTCGCTCTTGTTGTCGTCGTTGTCGCCCATGTCGTATCCCATTCCCCAGAACTTGCAGGGGAAGGAATAGAAGTAGAGCGTGTAGACGGCACGGTAACGGTCGTGGGGGAAGATGTGGGTTCCGCGCACACCGAGCAGATAGAAGCCCACTGTGCTGACATCGCCAAAGAGCGACACATTGGAGGGGAGGAGGAGCGTGTCGGCTGGGTCGGAGCGATAGATGCCTGCTGCCACTAAGCCTAAGCCCAACTTGGTGTCGGTGGCATAGTGTGGGCCTCCGATAATGCTGAAGTCGAACCGCTTGTCGTTCTTCTTGTTGGCATCGTTGAAGTAGTCGAGAAAACGGGTGATGAGCGATTTCTTCTTCTCGTCCGCCTTCGCTTCCGTCTCCTTCACTTCCGCCTTTTCGTCCGCCTTCGCTTCCACCTTCACTTCCACATTTTCGTCCACCTTTTTTCCTATTTTTACCTCCTCTTTTTCCATCCCGGTATGTGGCGTGAAGGTAGAGTCAGCCTCCCCTGCCATACCAAGAGTAGGCAAGAGTAGGCATGTAAGGCATGAGAGTAGAAGCTGCTTCATGTGTTATGTATATAATAATGTGTAGGGGTGTTAATATGTGATAAACAGTTAGTATACGAGTGCCACGTTGTCTATCCAGAGCGTGTTGCCGGGCGTTCCGATATAGGCTCCGCCATGACTGGAAGAGAACTGCAGGATGAGGTGGGTAGGGGTCTCGTTGGCCGAAGCCCATCCCGTCTCCTTGATGATGACGCTCTTGCCTTTGCTATTACGAGCATAGTCACAATTACGAAGTCCCATGAGCGAGGCGTCATAGCCTGCCATGTGTCGGATGTCGCCATAGTGGATGGTGTAGGTGGCGTCGTTCACCCATCCATTGGTGCTCTTGCTGTACTTCACCACCATGGTGCCCACACGCTTGGCCGTGATGTTGCCGTGGGCATCCTCGTGACGCTTCTGCAGATAGAGGATGGCGACAGCATAGTCGCGTCCTGCCACTTTCGATGCACTGCTGAAGCCGTTCTGCTTGATGCGGGTGGCTGAGTTGGGCAACAGGGTCTTATAGTCGAAACGCACCGCCTTGGGACGATGGGTGAAAGGAATACCCCAGTTGATGGCCTTAGGACCGTCCTTGGTTCCGGTGATGGGTTCGCGCACGTCGCCCAGGAAGAGCGAGCCTGCTGCAAGCACCTTGATATTGATGAGTCCCAATACCTTCACCTTCTCGATATGGGTGACGAGCTTGGCACAATGGCCGTTCTCGTGCTTGTCGCGATATACCGAGTTGTTGGTCTTATAGATGCCTGACACGTGGGCAAGCACATTGGAGGTTCCCCAGGGCGAGCCGCCCTTGTTGGTGTAGGGGGTATTGCCATTGATGGTCATCGACGGACCTACGGCATAAACCACCTTCTTGTTTCCGCCTATGATACCTGATTCCTTGATGTTTCTGATAACCCAATTATCCATGTTTCCATACTTGATGGGTACAATCTTTTCGGCACTTTGCGCTCCCATCGTGCAGGTGAGGCAAAGTGACATTGTCATGCTTAAAATACGATGTTTCATTTCTGTTACAATAAAAAGTGGTTGCAAAGTTAGGAAAATATTTGTATCGTTATAGTTTTCTTACTGTATAATTATAGTTATTTAAAGATTATTTTATAAAAATTAAAACTGACGGATGTGGAAAGGTGTTGAGATGTTAGAGCCAATGAGACAAAAATATGCCCAGAACCAACGATGACGAATGGTTCTGGGCATCATGTATATGGGTTTCAACTTCTCTAAACTTAGAAGCGGCGATGTCCGCCTCCTGGAGGTGGTCCCATGGGAGGTCGTCCGCCATTGAAGGGGCGTCCGCCGAAGTCGGGGCGTCCGCCATACCTCATCGTCTCGCGTGCCTGCTTGCCTCCGATGATATTCAGTCGGTAGATGACGTGGAGCATGGCATAAGAGTTGATGCTGTTGTACTCGGTATCGGTACGGGCCATGGCAGTAAGGGCACGGCTCAAGGTGCTCTGCTGGTGCAGCAGGTCGTAGAACTGAATCATCACGGTGAGGGGCTTGCCACGGAGGAAGCCTTGCGAGAGTTGGGCGTTCCAAACCAGTTCGTTGGTGTTCATCGACTTGTCGCTGTATCCTCGTCGGCTGCTCTGGCTCAGGTCTGTGCTCAGGCTCATGCCCCAAGGCATGGTGGCTGTGATGCTCGGTCCGTAAGAGAACTGCCAGGTGTTCATGTTGCTCGATGCCTGAAGCTTGTTGCGGGCATGGTTGTAGTTGAGTGTTCCGTTGAGGTTGACCTCAAGCCAGTTGTTGCGATAGCCCATGGCGATTCGCTCGCCCACCTGTGTCTGCTTGGTGGTGTTCTTCTGCGAGGTCTTCCCGTCGAGGCTCAGATAGCCCACGGCATTGGTATAGGCGAGGGTGGTGAAGGTGTTGATGTTCCATACGCCAGCGCTGTCGATGGCTGTATTGAACATGAAGGCGCCTCGTGCGTTCCAGTTGCCGTTGATGTTTTCGGGCTGTGTGGTTCGTCCACCGGTCTTATCGTCGTAGGTCACCATGTCGCTGATGCTGTTGCGTGTCATCGAGAAGTTGACGAAGGTCATCAGGGCTCGCTGGTGCTTCTCTATATAGTCGTTGTAGAAGAGTCGGAAGTTGTGGGTGAACGATGGCTTCAGTCCCGGATTTCCCTTCTTGATGTTGAGCGGATTGCTGTCGTCGGTGATGTCGAGCAGGTCGGTCATGGAGGGTTGCGAGGTGGTTCCGCGATAGTTGACGCGCAGGTTGCTCACCTTGCTGAAACGATAACGGAAGTCGAGGGTTGGTGAGAAGTTGGTGACGTTGCGTGTCGTTTCGATGTGCTGCCCCATATAGTCGTAGATGAAGTTCGACCTCTGTGGCTGGAGCATGGCTCCGAAGCTGAGGTTGTACTTTGGTCGGACGAATCGCATCATGAGCTGCATCTCGTGAATGTAGTTCTTGTACTCGGAGAATCGGCTCTGGTCGCTGTCGAAATACTCGTCGAGAGGCGAGCGCAGAGTGCCCAAGTAGTTGCCCCATCCACGATACTCGGGAGTGATGGAAGCCCACTGGTTTGCCTCCTCATCGCTGAAGTCGGAGAAGTTGTAGGTGGAACGGTCGGTCTTCGAGTATTTGTAGGTGAACTTATAGCTCAGTTGCAGGAAGGTGGCACGCCAGAGTGGCTCGCTGTAGGTGGCCTGCAGAGAGTAGCTGTAGTTGCGGGTAGGCGTCACGTTGTAACGATAAGTGTTGTAGTGGTCGGTCTCGTTGCCGTTGGCCACATCTACAAGGTACATGTAGGCATTGGTGAGTGAGAGGCTGTTGGCATCGGTCTTGCCGTAGCTGGCATCGGTGCGCACGGTGATGTTGCGTCCCATCGCACTGAGTCGGCGATTGTACTGCAACATGCCTCTCAGATTTTCAGACTCGCTATAGCTGATGCTGCTCGACGACTGCAGGTTGACGAGAGCTCCAGCCTGCTGCAACAGACTCTTGCTTAGGCTTACGTCCTCAAGTCCCAGCTCGGCACGTGCTGCGTCCTCGAGCGGGTCGTTGGTGATCTGGTAAGGATCGGCATTAAACTGTGCAGACAAGCTTCGTGCCAGTGCATCGCTGCTCTTGATGGTGAACGATGGACGGAACATGATATTGGTCATCGTGTCGGGGGTCCATTCCAGGCGGAAACGTCCGTCCCAGCTGTTGCTGCGCGAGAAGTTCTTGGCACGGCTGTTCGAGAAAGACGAGTTCTGGCTCACGAAGTTCTCGGAAGCCACCGTGCTGCTGATGTCTCCATCGCTGTGGTTCCATCTCAGCGAGGCGTCCATCTTGAGCTTATCCTTGTTCTCGTAGTTGTAGTTCAGACCCAGCATCTTCGAGGCGTTGAGTCCCTGCTTGTTGGGTCCCCATCCGCCAGGGCCTCCACCTCCGGGGAATCCCATGTCGTTGGTGTTGTTGGCTGATGCGAACATCATGAGTCGGTTGCGGTCGTTGAAATAAGCCGCCATGCCTCTTTCGCTGTATCGTTGCTTGGTGCCTATGCTGAGGTCCATATTGGCGATGAGTCCCTTGTTCATGCCTCTCTTTACGCCGAAATCGAGCACGGTTTCCTCTTCTCCGTCGTCGATGCCCGTCACCTTAGCCAGGTCGCTCTTCTCGTCGTAGGCCTTGATCTTGTCGATGATGCTGGTGGGCAGGTTCTTCAGGGCCGTCTTGGTGTCGCCGGTCATGAACTCCTTGCCGTCTACGAGGATCTTCTTCACTTCCTTTCCGTTGATTTTAATGCTTCCGTCGTCGCTCACCTCAGCACCAGGCAGGCGCTTCACGAGCTCTTCGATGGTGGAGCCTTCGGGTGTGCGATAAGCCGCAGAGTTGTACACGAAGGTGTCTTCCTTGAGCACCACTTTCTTGGCCATGGCCGTGACGGTGGCGGCCTTGAGCATGATGGCCTCTGCGTTGATGTTTATCTTGCCCATGGCGAGGTCTTTGCCCTGGGTCATCATGATGCGCCTCACGGTGGGCTTGTATCCTACGCTGGTTATCTTGAGCAGATAACTTCCGTCTTCGGGAGCCTGAAGGCTGAAGAGTCCATTCTCGTCGCTGATGGCGCCTGAGATATAGGTGCTGTCCGCGCGTAGCAGTTGTACGGTCGATGCCTCGACAGGGTCGTTGGTTCCCTTGTCGATAATGGCACCCGTGATGAGGTGTTGCTGTGCCTGCATCATCATGGCGATGAATAGCAGGAGTAGGGTGAGTACTGATTTTCTCATTTCACGAGCTCTTCGATGGTGGAGCCTTCGGGTGTGCGATAAGCCGCAGAGTTGTACACGAAGGTGTCTTCCTTGAGCACCACTTTCTTGGCCATGGCCGTGACGGTGGCGGCCTTGAGCATGATGGCCTCTGCGTTGATGTTTATCTTGCCCATGGCGAGGTCTTTGCCCTGGGTCATCATGATGCGCCTCACGGTGGGCTTGTATCCTACGCTGGTTATCTTGAGCAGATAACTTCCGTCTTCGGGAGCCTGAAGGCTGAAGAGTCCATTCTCGTCGCTGATGGCGCCTGAGATATAGGTGCTGTCCGCGCGTAGCAGTTGTACGGTCGATGCCTCGACAGGGTCGTTGGTTCCCTTGTCGATAATGGCACCCGTGATGAGGTGTTGCTGTGCCTGCATCATCATGGCGATGAATAGCAGGAGTAGGGTGAGTACTGATTTTCTCATTTCTTTATTTTATAGTTTTTTTTTATTCGCTTGATAGTTTAGACGCATCCTTTGTGATAAGGTTTAGTCTAAAATGTGTGAAAAGAATGCTAAAAGTGTGTTCTTTTGCATCAAAATGCAGAAAAATACGTACCTTTGCACGTAAGAATTACATTATTTATAATATATTGATAAATTTATGAGTCAGAGAGTCATCATTTCTACCAATCTCGAAAGTGAGATAGCCGAAGCCTTGGCAGAGTGCGAGCACGACAAGATTTTTGTGCTTACCGACGAAACCACAGCTGTCAAGTGCTGGCCTGTTGTGAAAAATTATTTCTCGCTCAAGGATGCGAAGGTCATTACCATTGGTGCTACCGATACGCACAAAGACCTCGACACGATGGTACACGTATGGAAGTCGTTGGGCGAGGGCGGTGCATCGCGCCATTCGTGCATGATAAACCTGGGTGGTGGAATGGTTACCGACTTGGGTGGCTTTGCCGCAGCAACTTTCAAGCGTGGCATCAACTTCATCAATATCCCTACTACGCTCCTCTCGATGGTCGATGCTTCGGTGGGAGGAAAGACGGGCATCAACTTCGGTGGACTGAAGAACGAGATAGGCGTGTTCTGCGACTCCAAGTTTGTCATTCTCGATACTGAGTTCCTGCGCACGCTCGATGCCGAGAACATCTGTTCGGGCTATGCCGAGATGCTGAAGCATGGTTTGATTTCGGACGAAAAGATGTGGGCGGAGTTGGTTGGCTTCGACTTGGCTCATCCCGACTTGCAGCAGTTGCAACGCATGGTGGGCGATAGCGTGGCGGTAAAGGAGCGCATCGTAGAGCAGGATCCTCATGAGCACGGCATCCGCAAGGCGCTCAACTTGGGACATACTTTCGGTCATGCCTTTGAAAGCTGGGCACTGAAACGCAAGCCTGTTCTGCACGGCTATGCTGTGGCGTTCGGTCTGATTCCGGAACTCTATCTGAGTGTGATGAAGACGGGATTCCCAACGGAGAAGATGCGACAGACGGTGAACTTCATCAAGGAGTACTATGGCTCGCTTCCTATCACCTGCGATGACTACGACGAACTGATAGAACTGATGCGCCATGACAAGAAAAATCAGGATGGCATCATCAACTTTACCTTGTTGGGTGGAATCGGTGATATTCGCATCAACCAAAGTGCCACCATCGACGAAATCAAAGAGGCTTTCGACTTCTTCCGTGAAGGATAAAGCCAAAGCGTTATAAAGCACAATAAGTTTTGAGCTTTGAATATTGAGCATGATGAGAGTTATTTGTTTTCTCATAATGATTCAATGTTCAAAGCTCAATTTTTTTATGCGTAATGCTCAAGCTCATGTCTTAAGGCGTAAAAATCAAAATTTTTCACACCTTGGCTTGACAAATTTATTTGTTGCCGTACATGTTCTCGTAATATTTCTGATAGTCGCCAGAGGTTACATTGTCCATCCATTCCTGGTTGTCGAGATACCATTTCACGGTTTTCTCGATGCCCTCTTCGAACTGCAGACTTGGTTCCCAACCCAATTCGTGCTGCAATTTGCGTGAATCGATGGCGTAACGCATGTCGTGGCCTTTTCGGTCGGTGACGTAAGTGATGAGGTCGAGGTCTTCGCCCTCCTTGCGACCGAGAAGACGGTCTACGGTCTTGATAACCACCTTGATGATGTCAATGTTTTTCCACTCGTTGAAACCTCCGATATTATAGGTCTCAGCCACCTTTCCTTCGTGGAAGATGACATCGATGGCACGGGCATGGTCTACCACGTAGAGCCAGTCGCGCACGTTCTCACCCTTGCCATAGACGGGCAGAGGCTTGCGATGGCGTATGTTGTTGATGAAGAGAGGGATGAGCTTCTCTGGGAACTGGTAAGGACCATAGTTGTTGGAGCAGTTGGTCACGATGGTAGGCATGCCGTAAGTATCGTGGAAAGCACGTACAAAGTGGTCGCTGCTGGCCTTGGAAGCCGAGTAGGGAGAATGGGGATTGTACTTGGTGGTTTCTACGAAGAACTCCTCGCCATAAGCCTCATGGTTCTTGCCACTTGATGCTTTGGTGGAGAATGGTGCTGCCACGCCCTCGGGATGTGTCATCTGCAAGGCGCCATACACCTCGTCGGTAGAAATGTGGTAGAAGCGCTTGCCCTCATAGCCTTCGGGCAGACTCTCCCAGTAGGTCTTTGCTGCCTGCAGGAGCGAGAGTGTTCCCATCACGTTGGTCTGTGCAAAGGTGAATGGATCTTTGATAGAGCGGTCTACGTGGCTTTCTGCAGCCAGATGGATAATGCCGTCTACCTGATAGTCGTTCATCAACTTGAGCATCAGCTCGAAGTCGCAGATGTCGCCCTTCACAAAGGTGTAGTTAGGCTTGTCCTCGATGTCCTTAAGGTTGGCCAGATTGCCTGCATAAGTCAGCTTGTCGAGGTTGATGATGTGATACTCGGGATATTTGTTCACGAACAGACGGACAACGTGTGAGCCGATAAATCCGGCGCCGCCTGTGATGATGATGGTTCGCTTCATTATATTTATTATTTAAAATGTTACTTAAGGAGGTTTGCAATGCACTGCTGTAACGAGTCAATCCAGTAGGGCACTTTCACGCCGAAGGTTTCCTTGATGGTTCGCTTGTCGAGCACGGAGTAGGCAGGACGGGCCACTGGCGAAGGATATTCCGAGCTGTAGCAGGGCTGTATGTCGCACTGTGTGTGTCCGGCTATACGGGCTATCATCTGTGTGAAGTCGTACCAGGAGCACACTCCCTCGTTAGAGAAATGATAGATGCCGGTGTATTTGCTCTTGTCGTCGGCCGACTTTATTTTGTCTATGACAGTGAGGATGGCGTTGGCCAGGTCGAGAGCATAGGTAGGAGTTCCGCACTGGTCGAACACTACCTTTAACTGTGGCTTTGTGGCAGTGAGGTTGAGCATTGTCTTGCAGAAGTTCTTGCCAAACTCAGAGTAGAGCCATGCGGTGCGGATGATGACATACTGGCAACCGCTTGCCATGATTTTCTGTTCACCGTGGAGCTTGGTTGTGCCGTATACGCCTGTAGGAGTTCCCTTCTGCTGGGGTCCGCAAGGTACATTGTATGGTTCCTTGCCAAAGACGTAGTCGGTGGAAATCTGCACGAGCAGTCCGCCTGTCTCCTTCATTGCCAAGGCAAGGTTCTCTGGAGCATCGGCATTCAGTTTCTCTGCAAGTGCTGCCAACTTCTCGTCGTTTTCACAGGCATCCACATTGGTCCATGCCGCACAGTTGATGATGGCGTCTATGTGGTTCTCGCTCACCATCTTGCGTATGGCGTCCATGTCTGTAATGTCGAGGTATGTGGTTTCCACGCCTTCCACCTGGTTCACGTCGGTGAAGAGATAGTGGTCTGTGGTGTTCTTGCTCACGATTCTCATCTCGTTGCCGAGCTGTCCGTTGGCTCCTGTCACTAATATATTCATTTCCTTTTTTTGTTTTGTTGTTGTTTTTTGCTCTGCAAAAATACTACTTTCTGTTGATACAGCCAAGACTTCATTGCTAAAGTTTACTAATGCTCTCTTAACGAGCATAAAAACAGAGCCCCCGCAGACTTTCCTTGATGTGGGGAAGAGTCTGCGGGGGCATCTCTATGAATAAGCGACAGGCTCTACTGAGAAATGCCTGTCATGGGTCATCGCTAAAGCTTAGAGCTTGAACTTGTAACCTACAGTGATCTGAATAACGTTGTTGTAGCCATCTCCACCCTTTACAACCTTAGTTACTCCGATGTTGTAGCGAGCGTCAAATACAAAGTTTTGATATTCGTAAGAGGCACCAACAGGGATAGATAAGTCAAATTTTTTGGCATCATCATTCTTGTCTTTAGCTATCAAGAAACCTGGCTGTACACCTGCTTTCAGAGCCAATCCGTTTACTACGTAGTAGTTGACAGTCAAAGGAATGTTAAGGTAACCAGGATTCCATTTCTCACCTCCGCTGATTTCAATATCATCGCCGCCAAATTCATCACCGTCAATTGTTTCACTCTTAGATTTATTTCCCTGCATAGAATAGAGAAGACCGCCAGCAAGACCAACCTTGTCTGTTAACTGATATTGCAATTCTGCACCAACAGCAAAGCCTGCTTTCCAGTCTGCGTCACCGATAGTAGATACGTTCAAACCAATCTTAGGCTGAATAGTGATGTCGCCTGCTGAATACTGTGCAAAAGCACCTACTGAAGACAGCACCATGGCTGCCATAACCAATAATTTTTTCATACTCTCTGAAATTAAAAGTTAATAATAGTATGTTATGCAAATCTCCTTAATGGATAATCTGCCGTCCAATAGGATAGGTTTTAAACTTCTTCTTAGACGATGCAAAGATATAATTAATTTTATTAAAATGCAAGTATTTTTTTATTATTTTCACGAAATGGCTAAAATTGTGACTAAAATGCTATATTCCATGTATAAATAGTCAAAAAACGTGCTTAAGAGTAAAAAGTGATGGTTGCAAGTGCTGAAAACGTCTTAAAATCGACCGAAAACAATTAAAAATCGTGCGAAAAGCCGTTAAACGTCCGACATGATACGGTCTTTCTTCACACTTATTTAACAGAAGTTCGAATGTTAGCTCCACACGCCCTGAAGGGGCAGAAGCTCTTAGCCCAGGGCAGCGCCCTGGGTATTATAGCAATTGGCAAGGCGCCCTGTAAGGGCAAAAGCTTTATGTATTGCCTTGATTTTTAAAGCTTTTGCCCTTACAGGGCGACAGATTTGCGTCCAAAACAACCCAGGGCGCTGCCCTGGGCTAGGAGCTTCTGCCCTTTCAGGGCGTGCTGCTTCTATGCGCTTCTGCCCTTTACCTTTCCCTTCGGCCGGTGACCGTTGGTTCATGGCGTGCTGCTTCTATGCGCTTTTGGGCCTTCAGTTCATACTTTAACCACTTGCGAAACTTGAGTTAATCACAAAACATTTAAAAATGTTTTCTGTTTATAATAAATTTGTTTTGTTTCTTATGAAT
>OLZH01000570.1_pt1 | contig 12973 bp, 9 predicted proteins | sample 1673821 | NCBI WGS metagenome assembly OLZH01 (sample SAMEA103958128, study PRJEB25191) | human gut metagenome | reverse complement strand
AGCGCGAAGGCGTGGGCAGCTATGCGGAATTCACCGAAAAGATTCTTCCCCGGATCCGGGAAGAGGGTTACGATACGGTACAGTTGATGGGCATCGCCGAACATCCCTATTACGGGTCGTTCGGCTACCACGTGTCGAGCTTCTTTGCGCCGTCCAGCCGGTTCGGCACGCCCGACGAACTCAAACATCTCATAGACGAGGCACACCAAAACGGTTTGGCTGTCATTATGGATCTCGTACAGAGTCATGCTGTCAAGAACGAGGTGGAGGGCTTGGGAAACCTTGCTGGCGATCCATGCCAATTCTTTTACACCGGGGCGCGCCGCGAACACCCTGCATGGGACAGCCTATGCTTTGACTACGGGAAAAATGAAGTCATCCACTTCTTGCTCTCCAACTGCAAGTACTGGCTCGAAGAGTTCCACTTCGACGGCTTTCGCTTCGATGGTGTCACTTCAATGCTCTATTACAGCCATGGCTTGGGCGAAGCGTTCTGCCAATATGGCGACTATTACAACGGTCACCAAGACGACAATGCCATCTGCTATCTCACACTGGCAAACCAACTCATCCACGAGGTCAATCCACAAGCCATTACTATCGCAGAAGAAGTCTCTGGCATGCCAGGCCTGGCCGCACCGTTCAAAGACGGCGGCTATGGTTTCGACTACCGCATGGCCATGAACATCCCCGACTTTTGGATCAAAGTCATCAAGGAGCGCCGAGATGAGGACTGGAAGCCCAGCAGTCTTTTCTGGGAGGTAACAAACCGCAGAGCTGACGAACATAACATCTCGTACTGCGAAAGCCACGACCAAGCCCTTGTCGGCGACAAGACTATTATATTCCGTCTCATCGATGCCGACATGTACTGGCACTTCCGCATCGGTGATGAAAACGAAACGGCCCGCCGCGGCATCGCCCTGCACAAGATGATCCGCCTCCTCACTGCCTCGACCATCAACGGCGGCTACCTTAACTTCATGGGCAACGAGTTCGGCCATCCAGAATGGATCGACTTTCCGCGCGAGGGCAACGGATGGAGCTACAAGTATGCCCGGCGTCAGTGGCATCTTGTCGATGACCCAACACTCTGCTACCACTACCTCGGCGACTTTGACCGCGCCATGCTCACGGTGCTCAAAGAAATCCGGCAATTTCCCAAGTGCCCGGTTGTCGAAATCTGGCACAACGATGGCGACCAAATTCTGGCATACAGCCGTGGCAATTTCGTTTTTGTATTCAATTTCAGTCCAAACCGCAGTTTCACAGATTACGGATTCATGGTGCCGGAAGGCGCATACGACGTCATACTCAACACCGATGCGCCTGACTTCGGCGGAAACGGGCTTGCAGACGACACCGTGCGCCACCTCACCAACTTCGACCCCTTGCTCAAACGTGACGGAAAGGGATGGCTGAAACTTTACATCCCAGCCCGTTCCGCCGTAGTGCTGAAACGAGCCGAAGAGTAAACCGCCATGCTATCTCCAAGATACTCAGGAAAAACGTTCCGCTCCTCAAAAACAAAGCGAAGCCGCATGCTTGTGCAGGCGTGCTTCGCCTTGTTCGCTTTCCTCTACCTCTACGTCATGCAAGGGGACTTTTTGAGTTGGAGCCTAAGTGTCCTCACATCAGGACAAAGCCATCATGCTCCCCTGCTCTACGCCTTGGCTGGCTCCTTCCTGTGTGGGCTCATGCAATACGGCACAAGCCGGCTGTTCCCGACACTTCCGCCACAAACCTATGCGCTCACCGCACTGCCAAGCGCTGTAATACTCGTCCTGCTGACGGCTTACCCAAGCTATCATGCAGCCCTCGTTGCCTCGGTCGCCGCTCTCGCATCCGGCGGCATCGCCATCAAACTTGCCCTCCATTATGGACGTAAACACATGGCCGCCGTGAATATCTGCACGTGGAACACGCTCACCCTCTTCTTACTCTTCCTCTTTGTCGGATTGGCAGGAAACACACACGACGTTCTCCACTACGAACTCCGCGCAGCCCGCCTTTTAATCGACAACAAACCGGACGAAGCCGCAGAGGTGGGAGAAAAATCCCTTGCCACCTCACCACGACTCACCGCATTGCGTGCACTCGCTCTATCAAAGAAAGGACGACTCCCAGAAGACCTCTTTCACTATCCTATCAGTCCAGGCGGTTGCCGCAACTTGCTCCTAACCCCGACAGAAGCTGTCCAGCTGGGTCTTCCCCAAGCATCGCCTGGCACCATGATGAACTGTCCGGCTTTCTGGGGAGGCAGTGCGCGCCAATACTTTGACGGTCCAGTGCGCCGGTCGGCATTACGCTCAAACCGAACAGCCCAAGACTATCGCCTATGCGCCTTGCTACTCGACAAAGACATAGACCGTTTCGCAAGCGAATTGCGCACTTATTATGACCTAGACAGCCTCGCCACACCACTCCCGACAGCCTATCGCGAAGCCCTCATACTCTATCGCCAACTGCGCACCCGCCCGATTTACCTTTACGACGACAGCGCCGGCCAAGCCAATTTCAACGATTTTGAAACTATTCGCCGTGCATCCGGGAATCGAATGGAAAACGAAAATCGCGCACGCCGCGAATACGGGCACACCTACTGGTGGTACTACTTCTATGCCTGAACCATTACGCTACAACAGCATTACCATCTCTCACAACATCTGAACAACCGGACGAACCGGACGAAGCAACAGAAAAAACGAACCATCCAACAGGCTTTCATAACCCGACAGGCAGAAACATCCGTCGCCGCCAACCACACAACACCGGGGACAACATGAAAAAAAGGGAAGCAGCCCGAAAGAGAACCCTCAAAAGCGAACTTCCGCCGAGCAAAATCAGGCAGCCGTCACCTTGCGACAGAACGGCTGATTGAAAAAACAGAACGGCCGACTGTTCCTACGGACGCTGCGACAGCCTCCTCTACCGATATATGGCCTCTACTGTCCGTATGAAAAGAAATGCCCCGGCAACGATCTGTCGGGGCAATTCGTATGATAAAATCAACAATGACTTGACTCTCTTACGTGAAGAGGCATCCCGCCTCAATCAATAAGGTCGGCATAAACGGCTTTGGACTCACGAAGCAGGTCGGCAGGAGCTATGCGCAACTGCAAACCTCTCATGCCCGCACTGACATAAACATAATCGAAACGCGCAGCCGTCTCGTGAACATAGGTAGGGAACATTTTTTTCATCCCTATGGGAGAACAGCCACCACGGATATACCCGGTGGTCGGAAGGAGCTCTTTGAGCGGAAGAAGCTCGCATTTCTTGTTTCCGCTGGCCTTAGCGGCTTTTTTAAGGTTAATCTCATGGTCACCAGGTACGACACACACGAAATAACCGCTCCGGTCACCGTGCAGGACGATGGTTTTGAACACTTGTCTGACATCCTCACCCAAACTTTCAGCCACATGGCCAGCACTCAGGTCGGACTCATCCACTTCATAGGACACCAGTTCGTAAGCGACCCGGGCTTGGTCGAGCAGCCGGGCTGCATTGGTTTTCTGCTTATGGCTCTTGCTCATTGTCGCAATGATTAACATTTACTGGCTGAGGGTAATTCATTTTTCAGGAATTGTGCCGTGAACCCTTTCCCCGACGCAACGACAGCTTCAGGTGTACCGGTAGCGACCACTTCTCCACCAGCCCGTCCTCCGTCCGGCCCCATATCAATGATAAAATCTGCCATCTTGATAACGTCTAGGTTATGCTCGATGACTATCACCGTATTCCCTCTGTCGACCAGACGGTTCAGCACATTCATCAGTACTCGTATGTCTTCGAAATGTAGTCCGGTAGTAGGCTCATCAAGGATGTAGAGTGTCTTTCCCGTATCGCGCTTGGCCAGTTCAGTGGCCAACTTCACACGTTGGCTCTCACCACCTGAAAGGGTCGTAGACGACTGGCCGAGCTTGACATATCCCAATCCGACGTCTTGCAACACTTTGATTTTATGCGCTAACGAAGGAACGTTTTCAAAGAATTCGACAGCTTGATTGATGGTCATGTCAAGTACATCGGCAATGCTCTTTCCCTTGAAACGTACTTCCAATGTCTCACGGTTATAGCGCTTGCCATGACAGACCTCGCAAGGCACGTAAACATCAGGCAGAAAGTTCATTTCGATTGTCTTGTAACCATTACCCTTGCAGGCCTCGCAGCGCCCACCAGCCACGTTAAACGAAAAACGACCGGGCTTGTACCCCCGGATCTTGGCTTCGGGCAGCTCCACAAAGAGCGCACGTATGTCGGCGAAGAGACCGGTATACGTGGCAGGATTGGAACGGGGCGTACGACCCAGCGGGCTTTGGTCGACACAGACCACTTTGTCTATATGTTCCAATCCTTCAATAGCCTCGTAAGGAAGCGGGTCAGCCAGCGAGCGATAGAAATGTCTTGAAAGGATAGGATAAAGCGTGTCGTTGACAAGTGTAGATTTTCCACTTCCTGAGACACCTGTCACGCAAATGAGGCAACCGAGCGGAAAACCCACCGTCACCTTTTTGAGATTATTCCCAGTCGCGCCACGCAGATTGAGCACTTTGCCGTTCCCTTTCCGCCGCACAGCGGGCACGTCTATGGCGCAGGTTCCGTTCAGGTATCTGCTCGTAAGAGTGTCTCGTTTCAGCATCTCATCGGGTGTTCCCTCGAAAACGACCTCGCCGCCAAGCCGACCGGCACGTGGCCCCATGTCGACGACGTAATCGGCTTCAAGCATCATGTCGCGGTCATGCTCAACGACGATGACGGTATTCCCCACGTCGCGCAACTGTTTGAGCGAACGGATGAGACGGACATTATCGCGCTGGTGAAGACCGATGCTGGGCTCATCAAGAATGTAAAGGACATTGACCAACTGCGAACCTATCTGCGTTGCCAGCCGGATGCGCTGGCTCTCACCGCCGGAAAGAGTCATTGTGGATCGGTTGAGTGAAAGGTAGTCTAACCCGACATCGAGCAGGAACTTCAACCTTGTCATCAGTTCTTTCAGTATCTCGTGAGCCACGACACGCTGACGTTCGCTCAGGTGGCTTTCGACTTGCCCCAACCATTCATAAAGTTCGGCAATATCCATAGAAGCCAACTCATAAATGTTTTTGCCGTCAATGCGGAAGTGAAGGGCCTCTTGATTCAAACGTGCACCGTGACAGACAGGACAAACGGCAGTCTTGGCGAACTGGTCGACCCATTTCTGAGCAGCTGCCGACATTTCACGGTCAGCCATCTGGGTAATGTATTTCACCAGACCGTCAAACTCGACATAATAATCGTCTGACGTTCCCATCAACTTGGCCGGAATACGCAAACGATCCGTCGAACCATTGAAGACTTCGTCAAGGGCGTCGTCTGGAAGCTCGCTGACAGACGTCTGAATAGTACATCCGTATTTTTCAAGCACACTCTCAATCTCCCAGAAGATAAGCGAGTTCTTATACTTTCCTAAGGGCACAATGGCTCCGTCCTTGATGGATTTTTCGGGATGAGGGATGACTTTATCGCGATCTATAACACTCACATAACCTAATCCCCTACACTTCGGACAAGCTCCTTGCGCAGAATTGAACGAAAAGTTATGGGGAGCCGGATCACGATAAGAAATACCGGAAGTAGGACACATCAACCGTTTACTGTAATGACGGAGCGTGCCGTCAGTTGCATCCAACAGGAGCACAAGTCCATTCCCTTGTTCCAGCGCCTTGCTCACGCTGCGTGCAAGGCGCTGGTCGTCCTTGTCTTGCACAACCAGCTTATCTATGACAACTTCAATATCATGGTTCTTATACCGATCGACTTTCATTCCTTTTTTCAACTCCATTATCTCGCCGTCCACGCGTACGTTGAGAAAACCTTTGCGGCGTATGGTGTCGAAAAGCTCTTTATAGTGTCCCTTACGGTTGCGCACCAGAGGAGCAAGCAGGTATACCTTATGACCGACGTAATCACTCAGAATAAGGCTGAGGACTTGCTCCTCTGTATACTTCACCATCCGCTCACCGGTGACGTATGAAAACGCTTCTCCCGCCCGGGCATACAGCAAACGCAGGAAATCGTATATTTCAGTAACTGTACCAACAGTCGAACGCGGATTTTTGTTCGTTGTCTTCTGCTCAATGCTTATGACCGGGCTAAGTCCCGTAATCTTGTCAACATCAGGACGTTCGAGGTTGTCAAGGAAATTACGGGCGTAGGCCGAAAATGTTTCTATATAACGGCGCTGCCCTTCGGCATAGAGCGTGTCGAAAGCCAGCGAACTCTTACCACTCCCACTCAATCCCGTAATCACTGTCAGGCTATGACGTGGTATGCGTACATCAACATTTTTCAGGTTGTGCACGCGAGCCCCCCAGATATCTATCCAACCTTCCTCAATCCGGGCATCAGGTGTTTCTTTGTCTATATTGTTCATTATGGGTCACTCTATCGTCGTCGTGCCTTCTTCGGAATAACCGCGGAGCAGGTTGATCGTTTTTTTCATATTATACTTCACGCCATCCGCTCCCTGCGCTTTCAACACGAAATAGTAAGCGCCGGCCGGCACATCACTGCCGTTGAACTTTCCGTCCCACCCTCCAGCGGGGTCGTTCCACTCGTAAAGTTTCCGTCCCCAACGATTGAATATCGCGGCTTCAAAACTTACAATACTCTGATAACCGTCTTTCGCACGGAAAACGTCGTTTATTCCGTCACCATTGGGTGTAAATATATTTGGAAACTCCAACTTAGACTCACTGACTGTCACCTGGAACGGCTCATCCATCTCATACTCGATAGTGTCTGTCCCATTAATAAAACTGATCAGTAACTCTACGATCATTGTACCCGACGTTGTGAAGGTATATTCAGTATCCTCGTCGTAACGGATAATGGTGGGGTTCTGTTCATTACCTGGCATATAGAATCGCCATTCGTAATAGGGGGTATACTCGCCCACGTTGGTCGGATTGGCACGGAAAGATGCTTGCACTGGGGCTGAACCAGAATAAGAGGTCTCCTGCTGCTCGCCATCCTCGGTCGTAATGGTCATGGTAGGCTCTGCCGACGGAAACAGGGTCTGCGCACTTACCATATTTATGGCTCCCGTGCATACTAATAAAATAAGGAACAATAGCTTTCTCATATCTTTAAATCCATGCAAAAATAACGCTTCTCGTTCAAATAACGGTAGTCATTCACATTTATTACGTAGTACGCGCACACACCACGACTACGCACAATAAAAAATGGCGTGCCTCAGTTGAGACACGCCACGCTTCGTATTGGGATTAGTTGCTTAATTGCAACGGTAAGTCAATTACTCACCTTTCTCCATTTTAGCTTTCAATGCAGCCAGTGCGTCATTGTCACCCAAGCTGGTCGAAGCTACTTGGTTCTGGATAACCGGAGCATCTTCTTTCTTGCTCGTTTTCTTCGAAGCAGCCTTCTTTTCAGCGCGAGCCTCGCGTTGAACATCTTCGAACGTGCGGCTGTGCGAAAGGATGATACGCTTGCTGTCCTTGTTGAACTCTATCACCTTGAAAGGCAGTTTCTCATTCAGCTGTGCATGGCTACCATCCTCTTTTACGAGGTGCTTCGGCGTGGCAAAACCTTCTACGCCATATTCGAGCTGTACGACGGCACCCTTTTCGAGCATTTCGATAATTGTACCTTCATGTACTGAACCTTCGGTAAATACGGTTTCAAATACATCCCAAGGATTCTCTTCAAGCTGCTTGTGACCAAGACTCAGACGACGGTTGTCCTTGTCAATTTCAAGAACAATTACGTCGATATCGGCACCAATCTGTGTAAATTCAGACGGATGTTTCACTTTCTTCGTCCACGACAGGTCGGAAATGTGAATCAAGCCGTCAACGCCTTCTTCGAGCTCAACGAACACACCAAAGTTCGTAAAGTTGCGCACGCGAGCCGTATGCTTCGAACCTACGGGGTACTTAACTTCAATGTCTTTCCAAGGATCTTCTTTGAGCTGCTTCAAGCCGAGCGACATCTTACGATCAGTGCGGTCGAGTGTCAGCACAACAGCCTCTACCTCATCACCGACTTTGAGGAAATCCTGTGCAGAACGCAGATGCTGGCTCCAACTCATTTCACTCACGTGGATCAGGCCTTCTACGCCCGGAGCCACTTCAACGAATGCACCGTAATCAGCCATCACGACAACCTTACCCTTCACCTTGTCACCTACTTTGAGTTCCGGATCGAGGGCGTCCCAAGGATGCGGAGTAAGTTGCTTCAAGCCGAGAGCAATGCGCTTCTTCTCTTCGTCGAAATCAAGGATCACAACGTTAAGTTTCTGATCAAGCTCAACGATTTCATGCGGATCGTTGACGCGACCCCAAGACAAATCAGTGATATGTATCAGACCGTCTACGCCACCAAGGTCGATAAACACGCCATAAGAGGTGATGTTTTTAACGGTACCTTCAAGCACTTGTCCCTTTTCGAGCTTCGAGATAATCTCCTGTTTTTGTGCTTCAAGTTCAGCTTCAATAAGTGCTTTGTGCGAAACAACGACGTTCTTGTATTCCTGATTGATCTTAACAACCTGGAATTCCATTGTCTTGCCGACAAATACGTCGTAGTCACGGATGGGCTTCACGTCAATCTGCGAGCCAGGCAAGAAGGCTTCGATGCCGAACACATCGACAATCATACCACCCTTCGTGCGACACTTGATATATCCCTTGATAACTTCCTTATCTTCAAGGGCTTGGTTGATACGCTCCCAAGACTTGCTGATACGCGCCTTACGGTGCGACAGCACGAGCTGTCCTTTCTTATCCTCTTGGTTTTCGACGTAAACTTCCACTTTGTCACCCACTTTGAGGTCGGGATTGTAGCGGAACTCGCTTACGGGGATGATTCCGTCGGATTTGTAGCCGATGTTGACAACCACTTCACGCTTGGTGATGCTGATGACCGTACCTTCGACTACTTCGTGGTCGTTGACCTTGTTGAGCGTGTCGTCATAAGCCTTTTCAAGGTCAGCCTTGCTCTGGCCGCTTTCGGGCAGGTTACCGCTTTCAAACGAATCCCAATCGAAATCAGCCAAGGGAGCGATGTTTTTTAAGTTCTCCATGAATTAATTGTGTGATTTGTTGAATTAATAAAGTTAGACTTTATGTTGACTCGTAGAATCGCGGGCAAAATTACGAACTTTCTTCCGAACCACAAAAAAACAGCCTAAAATCTCGGAAATAATGGGCAGAAAAATTGCTGTTTGCCATTATCTTCCTATCTTAGCGCCGTCATTTAACGACTTATCCATGAAAAAGACACAGATTTTGACCGTCTTGGTGCTGTCAGCCACCCTGCTTGCCGCATGTACCGGCAAGACGACGGATCCCGCAAGCGGAGTAGACTCAACTGCCACTGATGCTTCACTCGTAACAGAGCAAGACACCATGACATACGGCACGTCGTACGAGTTCGGAATGAGCACATTCACGCTCGTCACCGACGCAGGAGATACTCTCTACCTGACGCGTGACGCAGCCGACGGAAGCATGGCGCAGATTTATGGCGACATTGATGAAGGCCAACGCTATGCTATCACAACGCGTGACGGCGGCGACGCACTGGGCACAGCCATCAACCTGACGCAGCTTGACAAATTCGTAAAAGACTACAAGCTGCTGAACGGACGTATCATACTCGCCACTGACAGTACGGCAGACACGCTGAAGTTCGTACAAATGGACAACGAAGGAGTGACTTTCGCACGTGAAAACGGCGAAACATTTCGCATGACACAGACAGGCGAACCCGGAAAAGACTGAGAACAGTATAATAATTCTTAACCAAGCCCGCTCACGTATGCTGCCAATCTCGTGAGCGGGCTTTTTTGGATATGTCCCACTTTGAGACCACTCCGACAAGCAGCCTTCCGAACTTCGTCGGCAAAGAACCATGCCACACTCCCGACAAAATGCACAGAAAAATCAGGACGGCCGTAAGGAATGACACAGCGACAGAAAAAGCGGTCGAACTCCCGGCCTATCAATGCGGCCACATCTGGATGTTCCCGATGGGCATGAAGGAACGGGACAAAAGATGCCAGATATCGGTTAGCCTGTGGCTGACGATAAACGTGATCCAATAGGATGTCTTGCGTCAGCCCCGTTTCAGACAGGAACCGCTGACGAATGGCTTCATCCATCTTTCCCTTGAATACCTCTGCCACCCATTGGCGCCCCAAGACCGCACCACTCCCTTCATCACCGAGGATGTAACCCAACGAAGGAACTTGTGCGACGAAACTGCTGCCATCATACAATCCACTACCCGATCCTGTGCCGAGGATGCAGACAACACCTTCCTGGCTACCACATAAGGCATGAGCTGCACCAAGCAGGTCAGAACGCACACGGACGGCGGACTTGTCCACTGCAAATTCCAGAGACAAGAGCCGCTGCAAACGGGTTGCCGCTTCCCCCCGGCAGCCCGCACCATAGAAATGAACGGCTGTCACGACGCTTTCCGGAGGAAGCGCCACACGCATTTCCCCGTGCAGGATACGACCAATCGTCGCATCGTCCATTGCGTAAGGATTGATGCCCGTTGTCTTCACGGACAGTTCGTCGCCATCGACAGATATCGCAAGCCAGTCCGTTTTGGTCGAACCGCTGTCAGCCACCAATGTCCAATTTTTCCCCATCCGTTTCATCGCTATTCTTTCTTTTCGTCAAAGAGGTCTTTCAGTTTCATATCAGCATAATCCCCCGTAACAGTGCTCCGGGCGTAAGCCTCATAGCGGCGCCAAAATGCAGCATAATGCGCCATCTCGTCCGTCGCCGGTGCATTCCCCCGCTGTGCCAAGATGTCCAGCACGCGCCCGACCGTCAACTGGTGGACATCAATAGCCGGAAGATATGTCGGTGTGTCGTCTTTTTCATCACTGGCCACTGCTACCACAATACCCGACGAGCTGAGCTCGTATAACACGTCTGTGGCCAGACGGATTGGTATTTCGCGTTCTCGTGCCAGCGTCGGCGCATCATAGGGCGGCCGCCCGTCGGCAAACCTCCGGCACACAAACGCCGCCACCAACAGGCACAGGAAGTCATGCTGCCGACGGCTCAATCCGGGCAGCTCACGACCATGATAAAAGTAGTCGATATTCTGGTCTACGTAGGAGAGCGTCGCACCGTACAGGCAAATGTACCACGACACTTGGCACCACAGCATGAACAAAGGCAGTGCGGCAAACGATCCGTAGATGGCATTGTAACTCGAAAGCCACATCTGCGAATGTATATAACAGAACTGCCATCCTTGGAATGCCGCACCCGCAATGAAGCCGGCCAGCGCCGCACTGCCCCATCGTACGCGAGTGTTAGGCATGAACATATAAAGCGCGGTGAAGAGTATGCCCATCAGTACATACGGGACAAGCTGCACGAGCAACGTCATGGTCGGACGAAGCAATACGAAGTCGGGCAAACGCTCCACAGAGGTCGACAGGAAGATGGACAAGCCGCCCGTCAGAATCCAAAGCAGAGGCAGCATGAAAAAAATAGCTGCATAGTCCGTCAACTTGCGGAAGGGCGAACGCGGCCGACGCACCTGCCAGATCTGGTTGAACGTCGTTTCGATGGCACCGGTCAACGAGGCGAGCGTCCAGCCCAGCAGGAGAAGGCCGAAGCCGAGAAAGACACCGCTACGCGTATGTTCGAGATAAGAATTGACGAACCCGATGACTACGTCCACCGCGGCCTGGGGTGCATGCAGTTCGTTGCGGATGCTTTGCTCTATGTAACGGTCAAGCCCAAAACCACGTGCAACGGCAAAGACGACGGCCAGCAACGGTACGGCCGAAAACAGCGTCCTGTACGTCAGGGCCGAAGCCATGCTGTCGAGCCGTTCACGTTCGAAACAACGCACTGCCAGCACAATGCGCTTCACCGTTCCGCGTCCCAGCTGTCCGGCACGGCTCGCGCCGGAGGCATCACGCCAAAGCCCGTCACGCAAGAAGCGCAACGTGCGCACAATCTGTCGGGTGATCCATGTGGTCAGTTTCATCGGCACTTCTTGTTGTTTTTCTTCTCACGCCACCGCGGCGGAATATCGGACGGCGAAGAGGCGGAACAGTGGGAAAAAGACACAAAGGGTGGAGACGTCAATGAACTCGACCGGTCCACATCCCTTCTTTTACAAGCAAAGTTAAGCAATTCTACGCAAAACGGTATCGTTCCGCCGATAAAAATGCCCCACTCACCCTTTGCACCCCATACGTCCCGACTATCTGCTCCCGAATAGCGGGAAATGTGCTTGCAAACACCGGCCGCCATGACAAGCCGTCGTCCAGGATTTACAAGTCGCCGGTTAGGATTTATGGGACGCCGTCTTGGTTTCGCAGAACGGCGACGCCGCGACACCTGACGCACGCGCGGCGACGCCACGGGCGAACTTCTCGCCATCGGCATACCGAAATCTCCCAAAGACGCGCCATGCATTCCGAAAAGAAAGCGTTAACTTTACGCCCGGATGACGTCTGTCCGCACCTCCGGCTCTACCAAAAACGGACAGGACGCCGCCAGTCCATCACTCCAAGCCCTACTCGAATGACACTTGCCATCCCGCTTCGGCTACTCGCCGCTACAGCACTGACGGTCCTCACATGGCTATCCGCAACCGCACAGCCCGCGAACGGATGTTCATCGACGAAAACATGGCTTTCGCCGCCCAGCAATACCACCTCCTTGTAAGCGCCCATCCCAAGGGACGTGCGGTGATGCCGCACAGTTTCAATGCCAATGGAGGCCTCGTGCGTGTGCCCGTCCACGCCTGGACGTCCGGCTTCTTTCCCGGCACATTGTGGCTCTTGGCTGACTACAACGACGACAAAGCTCTACTTGATTCAGCCCGGGCCTATACACTCCTGATGAAACCCATGCAGCATTACACAGGCAACCACGACATCGGCTTCATGATGATGTGCAGCTATGGGAACGCCGCCCGT
>OLZH01000562.1_pt1 | contig 13085 bp, 8 predicted proteins | sample 1673821 | NCBI WGS metagenome assembly OLZH01 (sample SAMEA103958128, study PRJEB25191) | human gut metagenome | reverse complement strand
TATGCTTAAGCAACTTGAATTACTTATATTTCCGCTATTCCCATACGTATCGACTCATCGAGCCGGAATCTCACAGTCAAGATATTCCAGCCCTTTCACTTCCGTATAATGGCAACCATCCCACAACACAGGCATACAACAAAACTGCCATTTACGCTGTCCGTTATCGCCTTTCCAATGTCCGAAGACCGTACGAACCAATATTTCGTTAACTCCTTTGCGCAACTTGATTTTCACAGGAGGACGGAAAAAATATCCTTCTTCCGTCAAAGGAACTTCAATACGCCCTTTCCCCCATCCTGTCCATGGGAGACTCTCAAAAGGCCAGCGAGAGGGTGGCAACACACGTATTCCATTCAGCCATACATCTCCTCCGCTAAAATCCCAACTGCCATGTTCCGGTGCACGCGCCGAACGATAACCTCCCGAGTGCCCCCACATTCCGTTCAACCCGAACATTAAATAAACCTCCTGGTTTTTCGGACTTTTGATACGCGTAAGCGCATAACAAGTTCCGTCTTTCTTACCTACCGATGAAGACATTACAGTCGGCAGAAAATCCAATCGATATTGGTTCCTATGCATGTTAAACATTGCGTAAAGGGTTCTGATTTGAATCTCGCCCCCATAAGCTACCGTATCATTCCAGGTGAGCGTATCTTTCCGAACGATATACTTCTCCTTAATCACCTTTTCGGGTTCAAAAGAAGTATCATTTATCCCATGATGATTGAAAGGTCCGATAAGCCTCCATTTCATTTCCGACTGTTTAACATAGGCAAACGGTATTGATTTAAAATACCGGTCACGATGATAAATAAGCCTATCTTCGAATTCATTAAAGGCTTCCCATGCTTTTGTACCTTTTGCCGGAAGATTAGCCACTAAATCACGCCTTTTTTCACGGCTTCCCCTCCAAATACGTTCGGAGAAAGTCAACATGGTAGGATAAAAAGGATATTGCAGAAGAATACGTTCATCAGAGCTGATTGCCCCATCTGTCCATACACACATCTCACTTCCTAAAGCCTTACCCCCAGCTTGCGGAACTTCACACGGGTACTGAAAAAATGTCTGCAAAACTCCTCCTTGCGAATCCATCCAATCCATATAAAAGCCATTGCAATCGATATACGGCGCCGACTTATCGAGCGAATAGCCCGCTTCATACTCTCCCCAACACATACGAACAGCATTACTGTCAGGTGCATAGCCCGGATACCAGACAACAACCTGCTTTCCTTTGCTGCGTACATATCGAATCATTTCAGGCATAAACTCTTTCATTTTAAAATGAACTTCATCCGACCCAATGTGAAAAAGAGAATCTTTGAATAATGGAATTATTTCATCCAAAGCTTCTTTCAACACTTGCATGCCTTCGGGCGTCTGCATATCTTTACCGATAGCTTTCCGGAAAGCCGCACTATGTCCCGGCATATCAATTTCGGGAATCACACGAATATTCAACGAATCACAAAAATCGCATATTGATTTTATATCCTCTTGTGTATAGAACTTCCCGGGTTGTCTGGTAGGCCAGAAAGAGGTTTCCACCGTCAGTTCCGGATATTTGTTAACCTCCACCCGCCACCCCGGATCATCACTCAGATGCAGATGCAGAACATTTATTTTATAATGCGACAACCTCCGTACCACAGACTTGAGAAACGGGACAGACATATAATTCCGCCCCACATCCAACATTAATCCTCTGACCGGAAATGCCGGCGCGTCTTTTATCCGGCAATAAGGCATACTATACTTTTTATTATCTTTACGTATCAGCTGACGGACAGTCTGTAGCGCATTGAAAAAACCGGAAAACTCCCCTGCAGAGATTTCCACTCCTTTCTCAGATACAATTAAAGTATAACCTTCTTTACTTTCCGCACTCGACAAAGGGGAGTTTATCTGACGAAATGTCACTAAAGGTTGTTTACCGCGCGAGCCTGCATCCATTTGCCAAAAACGACGAACATCTCCAAACTCAGCCACAATACGTTCTTTATCCCGAAGACTTGCCATAGAAAGTTCGTCAATTCTCAAAGAAGAAAAGGCCAAATCACCTTTCAGTCTCACAATCTCTTTCGGATAAGGAATTAAGGCCACCGGCAAGTCTGCTTCGGGGGTAGGAAGCGACCAATCCCTCTGCCGGGCAACTAAAAAAGGATAGGCCAATAAACAACAAAAGATAGATAATACTATTCGTCTAATCATAAATCATTTTTAAGAATTTATTTATACTCATATTTTCAGTCAGGTAATCACAATGCCATTATTTCTCTTGACCCTTGGGGATAACAATCCAGAAACAAGCCCTCTCTCCCTTTTTAGAATCTACGCCTTTACTCCTATCTGCTCCACTATGCTTTTACAGATACAAGATAAACATTATATCAGTCACTCAATCATCTTATCTCAAAAATAACTCCCTTGATGGGTAATTTTAACCCTATTCGTTTGCAAATAAGCAACAATATTTTTAATTTCGTCATACAACTGCATTACAAACCCTACAAATCCATGACGTAATGAAAAACAAAGTCCTGTTAATTTGCCTGTCATTACTGATATCCTTAGGGGTATCCGCACAGAAATACACGATTTATATCGATGATTTCAATAGCGAGATCAAAATTCCCAATAAAGTTCTCAGCACCATTCGGAATGTTGTACTGGACGGTATACAACAAACGAATCGTGTGAATATCATTGATGCTGTTTCCGTAGGTGCCAACCTTAATTTGAGCCCATTGGAAGATGCACGCCGTTTTCGGGCAGACTATCTGCTACGCGGAAATATAGTGTCACGCGAAGCTACTGACGACGGAAGTTCACATCCTCGTTACCACAGCCGCGAGAACAGTTTTAAAGAGAAGTTTAAACTACAGTTGGACTTGATTCGTACCAGTGACGGAACCACTATCGGTACAAGGATTTACGAAGAAACCGGTTCGTCTTCGGGCAAAGATGCAAGTCAGTTTGCAGCACTGGAACATTCACTGTTGGGTATGTCATATGAAATGAGAAATTTTATAGAGAATTACTTTAAGGTTTATGGCAGTATCTTGAAACTTGCCGGTGATAATGGAAAAAAAGCCAAAACGGTTTATATCAACCTGGGATATGATGATCCCATAAAGGAAGGTCAACGGTTTGATGTAATGGAAGATGGTATGATTGACGGTAATTATATGGAAGATAAAGTAGGAGAAGTGCGCATTGATAAAATCATGGGACCGAAAATTTCTCTATGCAAGGTTAATAAAGGAGGAGAGGATATCTTAAGGATAATCAATGAAGGGAAAATTACATTGAGACTGGTTTCCAGAAAAGCCAAACTCTTTGACGACTAAGACAAAAAGGTGTGTCAAAACTAAACCGGTCTATCAAATCATTAACTGTAGAGACAGGGTTTACCTGCCCGAACCGACGGTAACGACCTTGGGAAGAATACACAAAGCAAACTGTTTTCGGGCGAGCAAACCTCGCCCCTACTAACAAAATGACAGTATTATCAACATTTGGACACAATCCCTTTTTTGAGTATAGAAAATTATTTCCTCGTATTATTATTTTAATGGACGACTAACTAACAAATAATCGCATAAACATAATCAGAAATTATATAAAAGCTGTTACCAGTTCCGGAAAGTGCCTCTTAATGAATTGACTGAACGAACAGTCGTTGAACCCGAATCGTCTTGCCAAAGACTTTACGCTTTCGGTAGTTGTACCGTAAAGATACATGGCTTCACTGTATTTCTCCATGCTGCGTTGTGAGACTGTTTTTCCACTATCCAACTTGACCATTCCCTGCTTGGCCACACAGTTCCGGCTCATGTCCTTTCAAGCAGAAACGGAAAGTTTCGGGATGTAAGCCAAACTCAGCGGCAACCTGGTCTGTAGGCAGTCCGCTTTCTTTCAGCCGACGGATAGCTTCGGCGTATTTTCCCTTGGGCCGGATTGTATTTCCTAACTTGGAACCAATCCACCGGCTGCCCTTCTTCATAGGAAATATTCTTCCGTTTGCATATCAAGTCGAGGTGCCATCTTTGCAGATGTTCGTAAAAGCCTTTTTTCGAAACAATGGGTGCGTAACTGCCGTCCCCAATTAGAGCCTTCCAAACTAAATTGTCGGGCAATCTGTGATACGTTCAATTCGATATATTCCATGCTTCTACAAGCTTCGATTGCATCCTTGTATTTGATCCGGGAAACAGGCTGTTGTCCTCGGAGCTGGTTTAATTTGATTTTATAAGCTGCTTCCTTATCACACAAGATATTGTTGCGTGCCAGCATCAGATCACGGTGATATTTGAATATATAACCCCTCAATCCGTTATTTGTCAGACCGCAAATTCGGCTGATTTCCGCAACAGACAAATCCGTCGAACGATAAAGTTCTATCGCTTGACGATACTTTGCTTCCGTTTCGGGTCTGACACCTCGGAAGCGGTTGCATTTCTTACTGCCTTTTTCGGATATGTTCATAGGCCTTTTTTAGGAGTCGTCATCCACATTAATCTTTCCTCTACCTGCTCGAATAAAGCATCTTTGAGTATGACCCGTTTTTCTGCATCAAGCAGGTAAAGGGTGGGCATCGCCTTGAGGTCGTACACCTGTTCGCGGGTCAGCCGCTGGCCGGCATCATAACCATCAATCCAGCCGGAAGGAAATTCAGTTTTCTCCCATCCGGGAGTTTTCCCTTCTACACACACGGAAAGCAGTTTCAAGCGCCCGGACTTCAGCAGCCCGTTCACAGCAGGTGACAGGGATAGCAATTCCTTCACACGGTGGCAGTCCTCGCAATCGGGGTCATTGAAATAGATAAGCACATAATCTGCCTGTATATCAGACAACCGTTTTTGCTTTCCGTCCCGACAGACAACGGTAAAATCCGCCGCCACGTCTCCCGGACGGTTTTTCAACGCCATTTCCAATTGATGACGTGGGCGCATCTTGTCCAACTCTCCCAAATCAGGATTGTTCACCAGCGCACGCAGGAAGAGAATATGCAGTTCTTCGTTGTGCATGGGCGAATTGGGTTCGTACAAGTATTTATCAGTCAGGGCAATGAAATGCTCTATCATTTCATTGCTGACCAAAGCACGGCAAAAGAGCGTATCAACGGCCGTCTGTGCTTTGGAGGAATAAGGCAAGACGCTGATGAAATCCACAAATACCTGTTCGGTAATTTCCGGACGGGATATAAGTGACGTATCCGCAAAATCGAAATGGTCCCAGTAATGAAGGGACAGGTAGTCGGCACGATCTTCCGGTGCCGTCAATGTAACAGGCACGTCGGGTAGATGAAATTCTTTTGTCTTCTTCTGCTGCTCCTGTGCATACGAGCAGGATGCCAATCCTATGCAGAAAAGACAAACAAAAATGGCAAGATGCTGTTTATTCATGCTTCTCGTGAATTATAAAAAACTCCGAACGTGAAAGCGCCCGGAGTTTCCGTTTGTATTATTCAATTTATTGTTTTTCCAAAGTGAGAACCACATTTCCTTGCCTGTCAAACAATTCCGCAAGGCTGTTGTAGGTACAACTGTAAACCGCACCGTTCACCTCGTAATGGAACTTCACGGGGTTGGTATTCCAGTTGAAAGAATACTCTTTACGCAAACGCAATTCGTACCGGCCATTCGCTGCAATGGTTACAGAACCGATACGGCTACTGTTGCTGACACGCTCAAATGCAACGAATGCACTGGCCGGAATCGGCTGCTGATTGCCAGAACCATCGGTGTAATAGATGTTTCCGCTTATCGGACTGTTTATGATGCGGAACGTCTTGGAATAGAACACCACCTGTTCTTTGTTGGAAGAGATCGTGATATCGCCCGCACTCACGATGCTCTTTGTGGTGAAGTGCAGGGTCTTGCGCTCTCCCGACTGATTCACGGTTGTACCGGGGGTATTGTCCTTGTTGATGACCTCAGAATTCCGGAAATAAGTACGTTCCTTTTCACGGTCAGCATCTACCTTATAGACAAAGCGTCCCGGACTTACTTCGGAGAGTTTGCCGTTCAGATTAGGGTTACTGCCCAATTCTAGCATCGGAGCGTCAATGTACACTTCGAAGGCTTCTCCAAACGGATCTACCGACTTGCCGTCTGTTCCGGCAAAACTGGTTATGTCAATGGCAATATCCACTTGTTTTCCAGGTTCGTAAGGCCATTCCAACGATGTAAGGAGTTCAGGGACATCTGCAACAGGATTGCTTTCTCTATCCGGTTCCTCACCCTTCCAATCCGTATTGTCATGATTCAGTCTGGCTCCGAAACGGAACGGGTTGTAATTGGCCAGCTCGAAGGTGACACTTCTGTATGTATTTCCAGCATACGTTCCATCGGATAAAGCATCTTCCTTCAGCACAGCCTCAATACCGCTGCGGTTTGATGCTATACGAATCACCTCGGCACTCTTAGGCCGGTTGGATTTCATGTAGACGGAATATTTTCCGGTTTGGCCATCAGGCTTGTTGATTATATCTTTCCGGGGTTTGAACATCAACATACGACCTCCATTTGGATTGTTCTTCCTCCACCAGGCATCTGATGCATCCGTATAGAAGAGGCAATCAAACCGGTCTACTCCTGCCTGACCAATTTCCTCGTCAGTATAGAAATCCAGATACCGAGAATAAAGCATGAATTCATCTTGACTTTCTGCATTGAACGGGTCTCCCTTCTTATCTTCCGACACGTCATCACCTACCTTATCACGAAGCTGCAGGTCAAACTGGACATGGGCATTTTTTTTCTGAGGTACCAGACGATAGAGAATGAGTTCGTCATCGGGATATCCTTCTATGCCACCACCTATAGCATTATAAGCTTTCAGACCTTCTACAGTAATGGACTTACGTGATGCTGAGTACGTAAAAGTTCTCTGCATGGTTTCGAAATGTTTTGCCTCAATATGAAGCGTTCCCGTATAGCCTTCCTGCTGAGACAGGATATTCTCGAAATAGACACGCTGTACACCGGGCTGTTCCACCACATAGAGGTATTTGTAATCGGGTTCCGGTGTGATGTCTCCACTGCTATGCCAGTCATTGTCCCCTTCACGTACTACAGTTAGTTTCATACCGGATTCCGGACGGATATCCAGACCACCGACAGAGATATACACTTTCATCGGGAAGAGCTCTGCAGGGGTGGTTTCAGGAACGGTAAACATCACGGTCACGTGCGAGCGGTCTTTGGTAGGGTCTTGTTGGTTCATACCACCATAAATCTGTGTACCTACCCACGAAGGAGCGAATGACTGTTCCTTCACCAAAATGACCTTGACCTTACGTTGCAGCCGTCCGTGCTTCACCAGCAAGGTGCCTTCCAGTTTCTGGTTGTTACCCATCGGAAGTAGGGAAATAGTAACCGAACCTTCACCGACACCGTTTTTCACTACGAAATTATTTACTATATCCTGTCGGGCCACATCGTTATTTATCCAGGTTACTTCTGCCTTGTCAGTGGATGTAATGGATGCTTCGCCCTTTCCTTTGATTGTATAGGAAATCGTGTAGATATCGTTTGCGTGTTCTGCTCCCAATACATGGTCAGTCTGAGATACAGAGAGTACATATTTGTCATCCTCGACCTCGTTCACCTTGTCGGAAATGGAAATCCACACATTATTTGTAGCAGCCGCTTCCAATGCTTCGGCAAAGGTTGCCTGTCCGAAAGAGAGTTTCCCGGTAATGTTCAGCTGATACTGATGGTTCCGGCGAATTAGGATTTGATCTCCGTTATCGTTTACCAGCATGACGCGGTAATAGAGGTCTTCTGATTCTCCGTTGTTGTGTCCACGAAGAATGATGCTGACAGGATCATCCGCTCTGTTTTCACACTCAAATATATATTGTTCCGTATTTATGGTCACATCTGTAATGTCGCTCAATTTGGCATTATTCGACGGAAGCGTAACAAAGTCATCAGCCGTCCAGTCGTCCTCGGTAAAATTAAAGCCTTTCTCCGGATGGAACGGTGCTACCGTACCGAACGCACTAGTATTGTAAACGGCAAAGCCGGTTACAATAAAATGTCCGTTTTCTTTAGGATTGAGGACAGACACCTTGGCATGGTTGCGTAGCATCTTGATGCTGTTTCCTGCAGAGGTCATCTGGTCTGCAATGGATTTCTTCTTCATTTCTTCGTTGGTATTGTCACAAGCAAAACGTGCCCAGTAAATCATGCGTCCGGAAGAACCTTCGAGCAGAGCCATTACTTCCGATTCGGACTTGTTGCGGAAATGGTCCTGTTGAAACTCCGTCATCACCTGGTTGGCCACAAAATGCACAGTCCGGGTATTCTCGGGTACTTCAGCCTGGAAGACACCTGTGCTGACTGATGATGGGCTGACATCTGCCGTTACGGTCGTGATGAAAAGTCCGTAACTGTCGAAACAGAACAGTGTCATGTCTTGCACACCGCCACCGTCGGGGTCCACCGCACGGGTAGTCACTTTCTCCATAGCGGGAATATCCGCACTGAACCGCAGTGCCACGTAGCCTTCGCGGGCAACGGGTGACGGCTCGAACCATTCGTCCTGACGGCAAGAGACCAACAGGACCGCTATAGCAGCCATTGCCATAATCCTATGAATCAATCTTTGTATCATATTCTTATTCATATACGTCCTCCTTTCTATTTACCGGTTTTCTTGTCGTAGGCATCGCGGATGCAGCGGATAGCTTTGTCGTCAGTTTGGGTAATACCCGGTTTGGTAACAAGGTCTGACGCACTCCAATACCTGTCACCAGAAAGCACATTATCCATCACATCCGAAACATCCTGATATTTATAGATAATCTCTACCTCTGCCCTTGTAGGCAAACGCCAGTCATCGTACACGGTTCCGTCTTTTGTCACCTCCACGTATTGTTCACAATGGCTGGCTGCTTCTTCAACGCTACCTGCTGCCAGTACTGCTCCTAACTGGGATGCAAGCATGAACGACGGCGATACCAGTACGGCATTGTCTTCACCGGGGTCGGTCTTACCTTTGGTAATACGGGGACGTCCCAATGTATATTCGCCCGAAGTAGCCGTAATGGTCACATGGTACATGCGGTGATTGTTAAGGCTATTGATAGATGTTGTACCTATATTATAAGAATATGGTGGTCTCCCAAGCCAGCCAGTCTGTTCACGCCAACTATAATAGCGTATTTGGCACAATCCGGTTGAAGCATTTATCTCCTGAGCCACTTTTGAAACAAAGAAGGCATTAGTTCCTTTTCCATAAGTCCAACCATTGTTACTCCAAGAGCAACTGGTTCTCCAATCACGAAATCGCTGATTGCTATCATATTCTTTACCAATAATATCGTTCTTATTTTTTCCTGCCAACAAAAGCCATGTTGTCAAGCCGGAAGTTCCATCAGGAGCACTTGACACAAAGTCATCGCGATAGGAATAATATCCTTCAACATTCGTGATATAGGTCAACGGATACTGCGCCACTTTGACTTCACGCTTGATACCTTCTTCGTTTTCAACCGTAAATATGATGTATCTCACAGCATTGTTACCAGGTACATCCCCATGTACCTGAATTTTTCCGGTGATGTTTTCATCCGGTGTAATTTTAATAATGCAACGGTTTTTCCAATTCGGTCGATAATCAGAACCAATATTCTCTCCCCATTCATCCGCGCTGCCGTTTGTTATTTGGGTTAACTCCTTTTCCTGTCCGAACTTGTCGATATAATAGACTCTATCAATAGTAGCTGTCACTTCCGAGGAAGAGGCAAACTCCAGCGTAGTGTTATCATCTGCCATGTTGTGCATCTCCATCTCATACTCGTTCAGCGTGAGATAGGCCGGACGGTCAGTATCACCACCGACGTTAATCCGTTCTTCATCCCAATCACGTACAGAATAACTGATATCTTTTAAAAGAACCGGTTTTGAAGGGTTGCTTCCACCCGGCGCATCGACAGTCACATTAACTTCATAACAAGTGTTTCGATTCAGTTCTTTCTTTGTACTAACCGGAATCTGATAGTAACTGTTATCTAAAAATTTCCACTCCGTTGCGTTATCAGGGAGATAGTTCATCGGGATATTTACAATGAGCCGCACTTCTTTTTCCAGTGTACTTGCATTATCCCAAACATGCGCATAGGCATAGGCTGTCACTGTAATGACACTTGGTGTCCATTTGAAATATCCACCATTGTTCAATTCGGGTGTCATCAGCTCAGCGTCATCCTTGTCCATCATAGCCGGCTTGATAACAGATGTACTATAAGGCATGTTACGTAGATAATATCCGGCATGATATGTCTGCGGACCATTATCAAACTGTACATGCTCACCGCTTTTTATATTAACTACAATCTTGGCTGCTGCGCGGCGAAGCACGGTTTGTAATTCCGTATCGTTCGTTTTATCTCCACTGTTCAGTACCACCATCTTGACCGTTGCCGGTTCCTGTTCACCTTTCGGATAGGCTACGCCATCCATCAGAAAAGTCTGCGGTACACCGGTAGCAGATGCCAGGCCTGTCATGTGTATGTCCTTATCTTCCTGCTTTAGTGCATTGAGGCTGGTTAATGTGAAATTTTCATCTTCGAAAATACTCACATCCGCAGTACTGTTGGCGATAAGATATACCCAATACGATTCATTTTCATCAAAGGTGCTTCTTTGAGCAGATAAGGTTATCTTATCTTTACCGTCTTTTATTCCATCTACACGTTCGTGCCAGACTTTTGTTCCGTCCTGGTTGAAAATCAGCACGTCAAGATGACTAACAGCAATTTCAGCTCCGTTAGCTTCCACGTTTGCACGGGTTAAAGGCAGTTTACCGGATGCAAGATTTAAAATGATACTGTTGCCGTCACCTTCCGTCTCTGTCTGACGAAATATATCCTCATGGTCGCATGCAGTAAAACAACATGCTGCCAGGCAACAGAAAACAATATAATGCAATAGCTGTTTCATAGCTTATCAATTTTTAGGTATGTCTACTTGTTTGATAACGATAGTTTCCGCCAGCGTACTTCCTTGCCATTTCAGGTCATTGGTCAGTCCATTGATCAACAGCAAGGAGGTGTTGTCTGGTAGCAATGCAGGTGTATAGGCAATGCCCAACCCCACCGTCTTATTCACTTGACCCTCACCATCCGGTGAACTAGTCAGATAATCTCTTTCTTTTGCCCGGATGCGAATTTCGTAAGGATCTGCTGATGTCGCATATGACTGGTTGTTGTCTCCCAATCGAAAACCTTTCTGATAAACCTCTACGGAAAAATCATCTATATTTCTGTCATATAGTACAGGTTTCCATACTTTATTGTCTCCTTGCGGAGCAGTGATGGAAAATGTAAAGGAATAACTTCCATCAGGAGAACTTGAATCCGGATTGTAGTAAACCGTCGGCTGGTCATACTTGTCTCCTTCAGGAAGCGAAGTGCCATCTGCCGGAGTGATGGGATTCGTATAAGAGGGATAGTCAAACTCTCCCAGGTCATCCGTGCCTCCGTCATCCCAATCGGCCACCGTATATTCAACGGTTATCTTACCGTCGTTATGCATCAGGCAGCATACAGCGTAGAAATTATTTCTTTGAATACGGGGCAGGTAAACCAATCCTCTACGCGCATCTCCTTCACCGAAAGAATAATCTATCTGAAGGACATTGCCTCCTTCGTCACCTTGGGCATTCCATGAATGGCTTCCCCAGGGATTTTCAAACGGATAGAAAGGTCTGTTCAACACTGGGGTATAGTTGTCAGGATTCTGTCTTTCTGTATCAGAAAGGTTTGGAGATATAGTCTTGTCCACATCCTTATTGATAACATCAAGCGGAATATCTCCCTTGATTCCTGTAATGCCTTGCAATATTTCATCACTTTGTGGCATGAGGTAATTATGTGTGCGCGTACCCGAGGCCAGCATGGTCAGTCCGGTAATTCGCAGATTACCGCTTTCGCCTTCAGGCTTGGCTGCATACACACCGAGCTTTCCCATAGGGCGCCTCAGGTTGAAAGTCAAGTTTTTGCTCAAACCGTCTTTATTCAATTCTACCGGAACGTCTGACCTGTAAAACATAGGCAGTCCATCCCGGGTAATATCTGTTGTCAGTGTTGTAAACCTAAAACGGTTCAAATCGCTTTCGGTTGTAGATTCCGTAAAAGGCTTGTCATCACCTGGAGTCGACATCGCTTTTTCATTGGCCACCACGTAAAAATTCACGTTTTGTGTGCCTTTCTGATAGAATGTGATGTCCATATTAAAGGAATGAGGAGTCTGTAAGACTTGATCCGCATAATAATATCCAACCAGACGGCCGTCTTTTGGATCATTCGGAATATTCGCAAAGGCATAAACCCGAAGGGTATGGATATTGCTTTCCTCTGTCGTCGGTGCCGTACCTGTATTATCAGCCCCCGCTCTCACCTTTAACTGCAAACTCATGCCTTGTCCGTGTTCAGGGACTTGAACTCCGTCCTCTTCCTGCACACAACTGAAAGGCAACAGGCAGCAGCCTACCGCTGCCACCATCCAGCAAAATCTATTTCTTATCATATACAGATTCATGATCATCTTGATTTAAATTATACATCTTAAAGCAAGGTTACTGAAATTCCGGTGTGATGAAGTTATTGATCCAGTTATCCACCGTCACCGTGAGATTATCCAGCTGCATGACACCGTACTTCAAGGTAATGCCGATATTCAGCTGCATACCGCGACGGATGCCGTCTGCCAACTTACCAGACTGATTCAAGTCAACTGTTTTTTCATTATTATCGGGCCAATTGGCGGTCAGTGTATAGCTGCTGCCTTTAGCCGGATAAACATAAAGTGATGTTACGGAAGCTTTGCCCGGGTCACCTCCGAACGTGCCGGCCGGCACTGTCAAAGATGAAGGGCTGAAACTTATGTTACCGGCATTTGCCTCTGCGTCTGGTGCACTATCTTCTGAATTGAAATCCTGCGGAAAGAGTTTTCCGGTATTTACCTTAAGATTCGGTATCCGGATGTCTTCTACAGTCTGTTCCGTTTCGATTTCATTGGTGAAAATAACACCTATCTTTGCCACGGGAAACTCCAACGGTA
>OLZH01000557.1_pt1 | contig 13138 bp, 13 predicted proteins | sample 1673821 | NCBI WGS metagenome assembly OLZH01 (sample SAMEA103958128, study PRJEB25191) | human gut metagenome | reverse complement strand
GCAGAAGCAGATCGACCTGATGAACCAGGCTATCCTGAAGAACACGCTGGCCGCCGCCACGCCGCGGTTCTTCGCATGGCGCACGACCTTCACCTGCGGCCGACGATGAGGATAGCGCGAAAGCACTTCCTGCATCCGCTCCACGCTGCGGTCCGGGCTGCAATCGTCCACGAAAATGTACTCGATGTCGGCATAAGTCTGCCCGAACAACGATTCGGCACAACGGCCTATGAAATCCTCGGCTCCATAAACCGGGGTGATGATGCTGACCATCAATAGTATAGTTTGATTAAGACGTACAAGAGGGCGGTGAGGCGCAGGCGAAGGAGAAGACGGACAAGGCGCTTGTCCGCCGACGTGCTGCCATAGCGCTCAAAATAGCCCCACACCAGCGGATGCCGGAAAAAGGCTCCAAGACGCGGAACGTCCGAGGGGCGATAGTGCAACTTGACGTATTGCTTGAAAAGCCAGACGTAATAGTTCAGGATGTGGCAACGTGCCCGCTCCACGTTCATCCCCCACCGCCGCGCCAAGGCGTCAAGCGGGACGAAGATGCGCTCCATCGTGTCGATGGCGGCAGGAGCGTCGAGGGCATACTTCGCATCGGCCGGCGCGGTAAAATAATTATACTCCTGACCGCCACGCAGGGCCACCGAGGCACAGTGTGACAGATACGTCCAGACGAAGACCACGTCCTCGCCAATGCGCATGCCGGTGTCGAAGCGCAGCCCCGCCGCGCGCACCAGCCGGGTGCGCAGCAGCTTGCCCCACGGGCAGAGGAACGTCATCTCGGTCAGGCGGGCTTCCAAGAGCGGGCGCACATCGGCCTCGCTCCGGGCTTCGACAGCCTCGTAGCAGACCTCCGGAATCTCGTGGGCCCCCACCGTGTGGTAGCCGCCGACAATGAGGTCGCACGGCGCGCCGGCGAGCAGGCTTTCGAGGAAATGCGGACCGAGGTAATCATCGGCGTCGACAAACGTGAGCCATTCACCACGCGCCTCGGCCAGCCCCATGTTGCGCGCCGAAGAGACGCCCCCGTTCTCCTTGTGGAACACACGGACACGGCCGTCCTCGCGGGCGAGGGCGTCAGCCAGCTGGGGCGTGCGGTCGCTGCTGCCGTCGTCGACGAGCAGCACCTCGAAGCAGACGTAGGTCTGCGCCAGGACACTGCGCACGCAACGCTCCAAGACGTCAGCCGCATTGTAGGCCGGCACGACGACCGAAACCAGACCTTTCGTTTCTTCTGTCATATAATGCGGTCGATGATTTGAGCAAGGTAACCGGAGTCGGTCTCCTCGGCCACGGTGCGGCCGGCCTCGACCTCGTTGACAAATTTGCGGGGGAGGGCGACTTTCTCGGTGGCACCCATCTTCATCCACTCATACTCCACGTCGATGTGGCCGATGTCGATGGCCTGACGGCCGGTCTGCGCCAAGTCGTAGGCCAAGACAGTGGCCGTCTGGCCCAGAGCGAGGAGGAAAAGGCGCGAGGGCTCGACACGGCAGGCAGCGGCAAGGATTTGATCGTAGCGCGCAAATGCCCCGACAGGAGGACAAAGGATGCGCTCGACGCTACGGGCGTTGGCGAAGAGGTCGTTACCCACGCCGAGCCGGCTCTGCTCGCCCTCGACGAGGCAGACGTCGCGCCCCTCCCATATCCGGCGGCAGAGGCGGACGTAGGCTTCCTTGTCCTTATCCTTGAAGTCGATGTAGAAACGGGTGAAATAAGAGTCGCCGTAGACCGCGCCGGGAGTCAGCGCGCCGAAGATGGCGCGGCGATTGAGCACGACGCTGCGGCGCACGAAGAGCGACGATTTCGGCACAAGCCGCCCGGGATGCTGCCACACATAGGGAACGCAGACCAGCACCGCAGGCGCAGAGGACGCGCCGCTGCGGAGCACCTCTTCCAGTCTGCGGGCCAACCGCTGGTCATAGGGTTGGAAACGGCTCCTGCGGCTGTCGTCGCAGCCGGCGTGCAGCGAGGTGATCATGTCCATCTCGCCGTCGCCGTAACGACAGACGGAACTGCGGTGGTCAAGCACATAGCGCACCGTCTCGTCCGGCGAGAGGATGCGGAAAGGCATGAGCCTCCGGCGCAAAAGGGCGTATTGCAGACGGAATAGCCACATGCGCAGGGCGACCTTGACGGTGGCCATCATAGGTTCTTTTTCACGTGTCACGATTGGAACAGATTATTTTTCCAGCTTGCGCAACAGGGCGTAGCCCAGCCGCCCGAACGGCAGGATCCACAGGAACAAGCGCCAGCCGCGCGTCAGCGAGATGGACTTGGCCTGCTGCCGGGTCCGGCGCACGAAAGGGTCGCGCAAATCGACCTCTCCCCGCTGCGCCATGAATGCGGCTTTCAGGGCGCGGACATTCTGGAAAGCGAGCTCGTCCGCCAAGCCGGCTGCGTAAGGCCCCCGAGCAACGGATTCTTCAAGACAGCGGCAAAAAAGAGCCTCGTAGGCCAAGCTGGTGCGGAACGTGTGCGAGACCGACTCGTCATAGACATGGTAGCCATAGACAAAATCCGTGATGACGGCTACGCGGCTCGCCTTGTTGCCCAACTGCACATTCATGATGAAATCCTCGGCCATCACCAGCTCGCGGGGGATGCTGACGGTGCCGCCCTCAAAAAGGGAACGGCGGAAAATGCGCCCCGTGATGAACTGCGACACACGGTTCGTAATGAGGTCGGCCAGGAAGTCGCCCGGAGCGAGCTGGGTGTCGGCCGTGTTCATAACCTCATCCGTCGCGCCGGAGCGGGTGACAATCTGCTTGTTGCCGATGACGACGTCGCAGCCGGCACTCTTAGCAAGCATGACCGTGAGGGCTGAGGGCAGCAACGTATCGTCGGCGTCGACAAAGGCGATCCATTCGCCACACGCCTGCGCCACGCCGAAGCTCCGCGCCGCCGTCACGCCGCCATTGGGCGTGTGGAAAACGCGGATGCGGCTGTCGGACACGGCCAATTTGTCGCACAACGCCCCGCTGCCGTCGCGGCTGCCGTCGTCGACAAGGATGAGTTCCCAGTCGGTGAAATCCTGCGTCAAAGCGGAGGCCACAGCCTTGCGGAGATACTTCTCCGCGTTATACACGGGAATGACAATTGAAACTTTCATTAGAAACGTCCGATTAATATACGTAATAAAGCAGCAGCATAACGCTTACAAATCGCAAAACAGCCGGCAAGCAGACCGACTGAGAGCACAGCGGCCGTCAAATAAAGTGTCAGCCATAGCGCATCAGTCTGAGGTTGCCACACAACGTCCAGCACTTTCAGAAGCCGTGAAACCACAAGACAATGTGACATGTAAATGAAGCATCCCATCGCCACAGGCAGCGCCGCAATCCCTAGCCACCCTTTACGGGTCATCCAGCAGACAAGGTTAAATGAAAAAGCGACAGTCACCACGGTGTGCACCACTTTGAGAAGCGGCACGATGACGCCTGAAAGAAAATCCTGAAACAACAATCCCAAAGAGCAGAGCAGATACAACCCGGCAAACAAAACGGACTTCCGCGGAAAATGATCCGTCAGATTCTCCCCGCGCAAACTGAAACTGCCTCCCCACGAAAAGAAAAGCGTAGCCATGAGCAACTGATTGACATGCCAGTCAATAACCTTATAGCTCATCACGGCATAGGCCACAGCCAACACCGCCAGGAACAAGTTCCGAAAACGCATCAACAGCGCACGCCATAAAGGAGCCAAGAGAACAACAATCATCAAATCGCGGACGAACCACAACGCCGTATTAATCGGATAAGGCTGCACCTTCACGAAAGCCTCATATCCCACGGTGCCCGCAGGGGGAGCACTAAGCCGTCCGTCATACTCCCAAAAGCAAGACAATACGTTAGCCAACGACCAGTCTACGCCTGTGCCCTCATAAGAGAGAAAGGGAGCGAAACACGGTAAGGATTTCCCCGCAACCAAGATTATAGCCAGCAGGTTCCATAGAAGATAGGGTATCAGCAACGTATGCACCCGGTTCTTTAACTTCCGACCATAAACCGTCCACGACCAAATGCGGCTGGCAAAGAACAAGTAACCGGAAATGAAGAAGTAGACCGCCACGATTGAATCACCCAGGAAGAATGCATCGACAAACCGCTTGGCTCCTGCCGTCACCGGGTAAGCTGAAAACGAGAATTGCGACGAAGCCTCCTGCGCAAAAGTGTGGAACAGGACCAGTACCATGGCGAACAGGAAACGGAGATTGTCGAAACAACGTGACTGCAACTCCCGTTCCGCAAGGCAACGGTCCACGCAGCTTATTTTCGCCCTGCCGTCAGACTTCTCAACCATTCCTTTAATTCAATCAAAATAAACGCACAACCGGATGTCGGCGTGCTGTTAACCTCTTCACTTCAACCGCACAGGATATTCCTTGATCCAAAACGCCCCTTTCCTGAACGCCTGCATAAAGCGAATCAGACAGACATTGAACGTGTAAATCATGGCATGGAAGCGGCTTTTCTTGATTTGGATATAGAGTTTGTCCTCCCACGTACAGCCGATGACGTGGCGTTCGTAGTCCTGCAACACCCTAACGGGGAAGAACGTACGGAGCACGGCTTGCTTCTCATGGTCGACATCAACATAGTGCACAGTGCTCATACCGTTCCAGTCATAGTATGCGACCATCACGTCGAGAGGACGATAGGTGCCTTCACGGAAAACAAGCGTCTGCACCCAGAACTTCCAGTCGGCCACATAGCGCAGACTTTCGTCGTACGGATGTTCGAGCAACAACGCTCGACGGATAAACGACGCCTGATGACAGAGAGTAGCTTCATAAAAGAGATCCATAGAAACCCGGGATGGAGCCGGTACAGCCCGCCCGCACGAAAGCCACGTACCGCCGGTCAAGACATCCGTCCCGTCGAGTTTATCCAACACGCTGGCCACGACATCGTTATCATAGAACGCGTCGCCGGAATTGAGAAAAAGCACGTAGTCACCATGCGCAGCGCGCACACCTTTGTTCATGGCGTGGTAGACCCCCCGGTCTGGCTCGCTCACCCAATAGTCGACAAGGCTACCTTCAGCACTCAAAAGGTCGGCACTGCCGTCGGTCGAACCGCCGTCGATAACGAGAAACTCAAACTCGCGGCACGTCTGCTCAGCCACGCTGCCAAGCGTCCGGCGCAGCCCGTCGAGGTTGTTGTAATTAATCGTGATGATGGATAATAACATTATTGCTCTTGTTTAGTTGTAGCTGATTTTCATCATCCACGCTGTATCCTACTTAACGTCGTTAATAAAACTATACCTTTTATTCAATAACAGTTTACCAGCGAACAACCGTAATGTAAATAAACCTCCAAACTGCTTAAAGAAGATACGCCCGATATCCCAGAATAAAGAGAATCGCTTCAACATCAATAAACGGCTTATCGGCTTGGTAAACCCTAGCAAAATATATGAAGCAGCTTCTTTTGTTTGCTCAACCTCATAAATTGCTTTCATCATTATCAAATCTTCAAGATACCTTCGGTTTTGGTCAAGTCCATTCCAGACACCTCCTGAATGATACCGATAGACTGCCATCGAATCATTGAAGCAAAATCCTTTTCCTTTTGTTAGAAGTAGATAGAACAAGGTGATATCCTTCGCCGGACGGTACTGACTATAACGCGTCATGTCCAAGGCGCTGCGTCGGTACACGACTGTCAACGGCTGGAAGCACCACAAGCCGCGTATCAAATCGTCCAAACTGTATGACAGACCTTCCGCCGGAACATATCCCGGAATATCCGGACTAAATCGCTTTTCATTCTCAAAATACTCATCCCAACGGCTTGAACACATCACGTAATCCGGATGACTCTCCAAGAAATCCACCTGCTTTTGGATCTTGTAGGGATCGGTCCAATAGTCGTCGCCCTCGCACATGGCAATGTATTTGCCGCGAGTATGTGCATTCATTATCCGCGTTAAACTTCCGTCATGTTTGGAGTACTGGTTTTCCGTCTCATAGATTGGCTTTATTATATCCGGATATTTCTCTGCATACTCACGAATAATGGCTGCCGTATTATCTGTCGAAGCATCATCATGCACTATGGCTTCAAAACGGAAATCCGCTTTTTGCATCACGAACCCCTCTAAACACTGGCGGATAAACCGCTCATGATTGTACGCACAACACCTTATTGTGACTAATACTTCTTGGTTATCCATCTTTTCTATATTTCATCTGTTTCGAAATCTTCTCTCAAAATTGAAAGTATATATTGATCTTGATACCGGCCTGCCTTGAACACTGCATCACGCAACAATCCATCAATCTTATATCCACATTTCTTATGCATTTTCAACGACGGGATGTTCGTTTCAAGCACATTTGCCTGCACGCGATGGATATTACGCTCATTGAACATAAATGCCAGCGCTTTCAGCAATGCTTCACGGGCGTAACCCTTACCCCAATAATCTTTTTCTCCGATTAAAACATGGGAATGACAAGAACGATTGATCATATCTATATCCGTCATGTATACATTTCCAATATACTTGTCGTTTTCTAAAAGGCATATCGCCAATTTGACATCTTTGGGATTGAATATCGTATTTTCTACCCACTTCTTCTCATACGCCTCCGAAACAAAGTATTTTGGACCTCCCAACATATCCCAGATCATATCGTCCTTACGCCACTTAATTGAGGTCTTATAATCATCTATTTCAAAGGCTCTCAGATATATGCGGTCTTCCATCTCTACAACTCTTTATGAATTCTACAACCCTTTCCATATCTTCTCCGTCATAACGTTGGTCAATGGGCAAGGGAAGAATATGGTTAGCCATCCATGCTTCCACGGAAGCTTCTCCTGCCCATTTGTCCACATTAGGCCAGTATTTTGCCACAAAAATCTTGTTGGCTATCAATTTTCGGCGGAGTTCCTGCCCGACTTCCGAAATATAGGGATAAACCATAGGAACTTCACCATCATGAAGTTTTCTACCTCCTAACCGTTGTCTTAGGATGTCATAATTATTGATCCTGCGCCGTGCCACACGCTCATAGTCAATGCCGTTCATCATCCGTTTGGTGAAATCCGACATCCCTCTTATCGGCATTTCATGAAACTCCGCACTCACAGCATGGAAATCCTCGAAACCTGCTTCGGGCGAAAGGTCTATTCTTTTTACCAATGCCCCCATGCGTGTATATGATTCGTCCTTCGTTATCTCAAAAGTGGCTTCTGCATTCGTATATAAATATCCTCCGTCTGGCACTCCGAAATACTTGCGACAACTATAAAATGTGTCGATCCCGCCTATTGGCTTGGAATAAAATGCCTGGGTATAGTCAAGAATGAGCTGTGGCCCATATAAAGAAACCAACTGGTGGCAATACTCGTCTTGAAGCCCCCAATAATTGGTATACATCAATGCGGCATCTGATTCAAGACTGATTGTGTCTTGTATCCGGTACTCCGTGTCGACATGATAAAATTCATAAGGAATGCCGAGTCGCACTATTGGTTCAAGAACCGACTCGCACGTATAATAGGGTATATATACCCTTTGATAACGATGACACCGTAAAATGTATTCCAGACAAGAACGCCCGCTGTTCAGGGCTATTGCTTTGCCATGGTACTCGGGGAAAACCGGAAGTTCCAATTCAAAGTATCCCCCTATCGGTCGTGTATGCCCTATGCCATTCATTGCAACTTCACCTTTATGAGCATTTCATGATTCTCACAGAAAAACTCCATCTCTTCCTCATCGTCAAAATGGAGGAACAGAATGCCGAGCGCCTTGCCCGCGCCGTCAAACACTTCAACCCGGTCACCGGGTTTCTTATAGAGCACCTTGCGATAGACATGCGGGACAAGCTCATCGGAGAGCTCTATTCCTTGGAATGTCCCTTCCGCATAACTGTGCAAGACGTATGTGACGAAACAGCCAACCCTCCGCTCTATGTGGAAGTGTGGGGCATCCCCCATGGCCACGGCGATGTTGGCTTTGACCAAATCTACACCGAACACGTCCGAAAGCTGAATGGGGATCATGTTCCCTCCGGCACGGGGACCGACTTCAAGGAAATGCACTTTCTCTTCCTCGTCAAGGAGTATTTCGATGTTCAGTTCGCCGAAACGGATGCCGAGACGGGTGACAAGGCGCTGCAAAGCTTCATGGATACGGTCTGTGGCGACCTTGCTCAGGCCTCCGGGATATCTTTCGCCTATCGGCACAAGTCCTTTCCCGCGTTCTCCCCTCAGACAGGTCATTTCGCCGAACAACACGATTTTCCCGTCGAGAACAAAGATGTCGCCACCCACCACGTCGGGAAAACCGCGGTGGATAAACTCTTCGGCAATCAGCACTTTGTTGTGGGAATAGCGTTCCGCTGCTTTTATCGCCTCTTCAAGGCCGAACGTGCTTTCGAGCTTCGTGACGCCTTTCGAACCGGACGAATCGGTAGGCTTGACCACGATGGGGAATCTGAACCCCTTGACAGCATCTTCAACTCCACGGATCTCGTCGGACGGGCTGAACGTGTGGAAACGCGGGCACGCGAAGCCTTGTTCCTGCAAAAAACGTCGGAATTCATGTTTTACGCCCAAAATCCTGACTGCTTCCGGCGGGTTCGTGGGAAGTCCCAAACGGTCGGCCACGAGAGCGGCAGGCAATGCTGCCGGGTCGGAGGCATAAGCCAAAATACCGTCGACCTGTTCGGCTTTCGCGATTTCGTAGACGGCCTCCACGTCGGTCGTGCTCGCATTGTAATACTTGTCCGCCACATATTGCCCGGGATTGTCCGGAAGGTAGTCGCAAAGCACGGTGTAATACCCCATCTCCTTCGCCTTCCTGATCGCCACGACCTGTTGGGCAGACCCGCCCAACAACAACAATTTCTTTTGCCCCGTCATCGGTTTAACCGTTCTCTGAAAAACTCTCCACTAGGTTTATCGAAGATCGGGCCGCCAACTTCTATTGTCTCCAGCGAAGAAAGCGAGTTGATCTCTATGATTTTGACGCGGTCGTCGTTCGTGATGCAGAAATCAATGCCTAAATAAGACAACTGGGGCAGGGTGTCGGCCACGATCCGCGCGGCTTCGACCACCTCGTCCCAATGCGGTATCCGGCCCTCAATTTCCAATCCGTTGTCCGGATGCGTCCGTATTACTTGGTTCGTATCCGTATTCTTGTCCAGTATGTTTCCACTTTCGTATGCGCCGTTCTTCACTATGGCCAACACTCCTCCTTGGTCATAATTCTCCACGAACTTAGACCTCTTGGTGCCAAACCTCATGTAGGAGGAAATCTCAGTCAGTTCATTGTTTTTCTTGCGCCCGATGACATATCGCAGGCAGCCGACCGACTTGTCGCAAAACTTCGCGAACTCGGCGTGCGGCAACAGGTATTCGGTCACCAAGTATCCCTCCATGGCGCTGACGCGGACCGTGAACGCCGCACGGTCCAGCTTCTCGCCGTTCAGGTAATAGGCTTGCCCGTCATACTCGGCCTTGTAGAAACCTATACCCAGACTTCCTTTCACCAATTTGAGAGCCAGCCGCTTTTTCTCTTGCAGCAAGGCCACGACGCCCTCCACGCCCTTGTTCCTGAACGTGCCGTCCACGTCCATCAGGGGGAGCACCATGCCACGCCCTTCGAGCATGAAGTAATAATCCGGCATGTAACGCCCGGCCTTTGTTCCGTTGAGCACGTATTTCAGCGTCAACTTGTCGTCGATCCAGAAGCTGTATTTCCCGTTGAAGGGGTGCAGGGAGCAATAATCACGCGTGGACAGGTACTGCTTCCGGTTGGCGTCCGTGATGCCCAGGACGGACCAGTCGCTGTAACTCCACCCCCGCAGATGCACGGATGCGATCTTGAACAGGGACGCTTTTCTGTGCTTGTAATCTTCCCAATAAAAATGGGCAAGCGCCCATCCGCCACGGAAAGTATTCATGCCATACCACCTGCACACAAACCAATGGTAAATAAGTTTCCCTATGGAGTTCCTCATATCACACAATCAAGTTTAGAATTCTTTCCACCTCCTCATCCGTCAGACCATAATACATCGGCAGGCAGATGACCTGCTCTGCCATGCGGGTGGCCACGGGCAGGTTGTCGGGATGGGCCGATTCGAGGCCGCGATAGGTGCTGAACGTACTGATCAGCGGGTAGAAGTAGCGGCGGCCGAGCACGTTGTGCTCTTTCATCTTGAAATAGAGTTCGTCGCGGCTCATGCCATATTCCTTTTCATCCACGAAGATGGGGAAGTAGGCGTAGTTGTGGCGCACGCCGGGGAGGTCGTCCATGAAGCGGATGCCCCTCACGCCGCGCAGCCCCTCGCGATAGGCCTCGGCCACGTGGCGCCGGCCCTCGATGGCCCGGTCCACCTGGCGGAGGTTCACCAAGCCATAGGCGGCACGCACCTCGTCCATCTTGCTGTTGATGCCGGGGGCGACGACCGTCGTCTCGCCCGCGAAACCGAAGTTCTTCAAATAGTCGATGCGGCGCTTCGTCTGTTCGTCGTGCATCACGAGGGCGCCGCCTTCGATGGTGTTGTAGACCTTGGTGGCGTGGAAACTGAGCGTCGACAGGTCGCCGGCCTTCAATATGCTCTCGCCGTTTACCTGTACGCCAAAAGCATGGGCGGCGTCGTAGATGACTTTCAGCCCGTAGGTGTCGGCAATTTCCTTTATCCGTATCGTGTCGCAGGGGCGTCCGTACACATGCACCGGCATGATTGCTGTCGTGCGGGGCGTGATGGCGGATTCAATCTTTTCAGGGTCGAGGTTGCAGGTCACGGGGTCGATGTCCACGAACACCGGCTTTATGCCGTTCCACCACAGGGCGTGTGTCGTGGCCACGAAGCTGAACGGCGTGGTGATCACCTCGCCCGTGATGCGCAGGGCCTGCAATGCTGTGATGAGCGGCAACGTGCCATTGGTGAACAGGCTGACAAACGGCACGCCGAGGTACTCGCACAGGGCGCGTTCCAGTTCCTTGTGATAATGTCCGTTGTTGGTGATCCACTTGCGCTGCCAAATGTCTCGCAAATAGACGTTCAACTCGTCCAGCGACGGCAGCAGGGGTGAAGTCACCGTAATCTGTTTCTCTTCCATATCTGTCAATTATTTCCTTTCTTCCGCACGAGTGCCACGAGTTCGCGCAGTTCGTCAAAACGGAGCAAATAGGCCCCGACTGTATAATAGATGGCACCGGCCACGATGCCGGCCACCAATTGCAACCACAGCGGGCCTGTCCACTGCACGACGCTCCACACGATGACGCCCATCACCAGCGCATGCACCAGAATGTGAAGCAGGTCACGCATCTGCGCCCAATAGCCATAGCCGATGAGCTTGCGCGTATAATAGGTGTTCCAGACCAGCGACAACAGAGAACTGAATATCCGGCCATAGCACATGGCCACTATGCCCAACGGAATGGTGGCACAAAGGACAATGACACCTTGTATCTTCTTGATCACCTCCAATTTCAGGAAAAAGTCAGAGCGGCCTTTCACTTGCAACAAGTTGAGATTGATGGCGTGGATGGGATACCACATCATTGAGAAACATACAATCTGCAAAAGGTAGATAGCGCCCTCCCATCTGTCGGTCAGCAGAAGGCGGATCAGCGGGTCGGCCACCGCCGCAAGCCCCACCATCAACGGGAAAACGACGAAAGCCGACAAGCGCAGGAAGCGCTTGTAGATGTCCGCCAGTCGCTCGGGTTCGTTCTGGATGGAGCACAAGACGGGGAACGTCACACCCTGCAACACGCTCGTTATGTTTGAAGACGGATATTGTGCCAAACCGTCGGCGCGGGAATACACGCCCAATGTCGCCGACGAAAAGCAACGTCCGATGACCAGCGTGTACAAGTTGTTGTACACTGTGTCCAATAGCCTTGAAGTCAGCAGTTTTGAACCGAACGAGAACATCTCTCGGAACGAACGCCACGAGAACACGAGTTTCGGCATCCAACGCACAAAAAGCCATAAGAGCGCTGTGCGCATCAAAGAGCCTGATACGGACTGCACGACCAAGGCCCATACGCCATAGCCTCTGTACGCCATCCACAACCCCACGGCGCCCGACAACAGGGTCACTGTCACCGAAATCTTCGCCCCGGTCTTGAAGTCGATGGCGATGGTGAGCTTGGCGCTCTGCACCCCCGAAAAGGAAGAGAACACCAGCGTCAGCGCCACTACCTTCGTAACGTCTTCAAGCAGGGGTATGTCGTAGAAAGCCGCGATATAGGGAGAAGCCAACCACAGCACGGCGTAGAAGAACAGCCCGACTGCGATGTTGAAATAGAAAACCGTCGAAAAGTCGGTGTCCGTGCGGTCTATCTTGCGAATTAATGCCACGCCGAAACCGCTATCGACGAACGTCTGCGAGACGGCTAGGAAGATGCCCAGCATCGCCACCACGCCGTAGTCGGAGGGCGACAGCAGACGGGCAATCAGGATGCTGAATACGAACTGTATGCCTTGGGTTGTGAAGCGGTCGATGCTGCTCCACATGACACCCTTGACCGTCTTTGTTTTTAAGGACGACATTGCAATAAGCTAAACCCTGATAACCGCCACAAATCACCGGCACAGCTCAACGAGCTACCAGCAGTCCGCAACTGATACACCCTCTTTCATCCCGAAGAGCATGCGGGCGTAGAGCATCAGCGTGTTCTTGGCGATGCGGCGGGTGTTTTCGCTGTGCGAGGGCATGGGCGAAAGGCGCGGAATAAAAAAGTGGTGGTGAAAAGGCGGCGGAGGGCCGCGGAGGGATGGAACGGCAAAAGGCGTTCCGGTCTTGAAACTATTTATCCCCACACGCCTGCGCGTGCGGGTTTACTGAGGGAAGCCTGGGGAAGGCTGTCTGCTAAAACGGGGCGGCTGGACGTTCGGACCGGGCGGGTCACCCGTCGTCGCCCTTTCTTAAAGGAAGTGTTGCGGGGAATGGTTTTTCTTCGGAAAAGCCGCCGCTTTTACGACTTTACCGCGAGTTTTCCCAATCTCCGCGCGATACCGCAACGGATTTTCCCGATCGGCGCTGCGGCGCACCTGCAAGGTTCGGATGCGCCGACGGCTTTGCGCCGGAAGTCTGCGTACTTCAGATAAGCGCCGGATTTCGCCGCCTCTGCTCCGGACATTTCC
>OLZH01000556.1_pt1 | contig 13161 bp, 15 predicted proteins | sample 1673821 | NCBI WGS metagenome assembly OLZH01 (sample SAMEA103958128, study PRJEB25191) | human gut metagenome | reverse complement strand
CGTCATCCTGTACATGGCGGGCGTGAACCAGTGGGTGTGCATCGGCTTCGGCGTGGCTGCGGCTACGCTGCTGGTATGGCTGACCTTCCGGCTGAACGCCCGGTACGGCACGCACGGGCTGATGAAAGCAGCCGCACGCAAAAGACACCCACGCTTCATTATCAGCCGAAAGGCGATACCCCGGCTGTTCAACTACAAAAGAAGAAAGGAAGAAAGAACATGAGGAATACATTAAAGGCTACCACGCTGGAAAGGAAATTTCCACTTTTGGCAGTGGAGAACGGCTGCATCATTTCAAAGGATGCGGACATAACGGTGGCTTTCAGGGTGGAACTGCCCGAACTGTTCACCGTCACCAGTGCCGAGTACGAAGCCATACATTCGGCGTGGTACAAGGCAATCAAGGTACTGCCCGACTACTCCATAGTACACAAGCAGGATTTCTTCATCAAGGAGAACTACCAGCCCGACACCGAAAGGGACGAACTTAGCTTTTTAAGCCGCTCCTTTGAACGGCATTTCAATGAACGCCCGTTCCTGAACCATTACTGCTACCTGTTCCTGACAAAGACGACAAGGGAGAAAAGCCGCCGACAGAGCGACTTCTCCACCCTCTGCCGGGGCAGGATTGTCCCGCAGGAGATAGCCGACAAGGAAGCGGTGGCAAAGTTCATCGAAGCGGTCGGGCAGTTTGAAAGGATTATGAACGACAGCGGTTTTGTCACGCTTACCCGGCTGGCGGCATCGGAAATCACCGGGCAGGACGGAAAGGCGGGCATCATCGAGAAATACTTCTCGCTCTCGCAAACCGACACTACTTGCCTGAAAGACATCGGGCTGTACCCGGAAGAAATGCGTGTCGGGGACGATATACTGTGCCTGCACACGCTTTCGGACGTGGAAGATTTGCCCGGAAAGGTCGGGACGGACTGCCGATTTGAGAAGCTGTCCACTGACCGGAGCGACTGCCGACTGTCATTCGCCGCCCCGGTGGGCGTGCTGTTGTCGTGCAACCACGTCTATAACCAGTTCATCTTCATAGACGACCACGCCGAAAACCTGAAGAACTTCGAGCAGACCGCCCGGAATATGCAATCGCTCTCCCGCTACTCCCGTGCCAACCAAGTGAACAAGGAGTGGATAGACGAGTACCTGAACGAAGCCCACAGCAAGGGGCTTATCTCGGTGCGTTGCCACTGCAACGTCATGGCATGGAGTGACGACCGGGAAGAACTCAAACGCATACGCAACGATGTGGGAAGCCAGCTTGCGCTAATGGAGTGCAAGCCACGCCACAACATCACCGACACGCCCACGCTCTTTTGGGCGGGCATACCCGGAAACGAAGCGGACTTCCCCGCAGAGGAAAGTTTCTACACGTTCTTGGGGCAGGCTCTCTGCCTGTTCGTGGAAGAAACGAACTACAAAAGTTCGCTTTCCCCGTTCGGCATTAAAATGGTGGACAGGGTGAGCGGTCGCCCGCTGCACATCGACATATCGGATTTGCCCATGAAGAAAGGCATAACGACCAACAGAAACAAGTTTATACTTGGGCCGAGTGGTAGCGGGAAGTCTTTCTTCACCAACCACATGGTGCGCCAGTATTACGAGCAGGGTGCGCACGTGCTGCTGGTCGATACGGGTAACAGCTACTTGGGGCTGTCCCAGCTTATCCACAACCGCACGCACGGCGAGGACGGGATTTATTTCACCTACACCAACGAGAACCCGATAACGTTCAACCCGTTCTATGTCGAGGACGGGGTATTTGACATCGAGAAGAAAGAAAGTATAAAAACCCTTATACTCACCCTGTGGAAGCGGGACGATGAAGCCCCCAAGCGGTCGGAAGAAGTGGCGTTGTCAAATGCGGTAAGTGCCTATATCGACCTGATAGGCAAAGACAGTTCGGTAACGCCCTGTTTCAACACGTTCTACGAGTTTGTGAGGGATGATTACCGCCGACAGCTTGAACAGAAGAACGTCAGGGAAAAGGATTTCGACATTGACAACTTCCTGAACGTGCTTGAACCCTACTATCGTGGCGGTGAATACGACTACCTGCTGAACTCCGACAAGGAGCTGGATTTGCTGTATAAACGCTTCATTGTCTTTGAATTGGATAACATCAAAGACCACAAGATTTTATTCCCGATAACGACTATCATTATTATGGAAGCCTTTATAAACAAAATGCGCAAGTTAAAGGGGATAAGGAAGTTAATACTAATCGAGGAAGCGTGGAAAGCGATTGCATCGGCGAACATGGCAGATTACATAAAATATTTGTACAAAACCGTCAGGAAGTATTTCGGGGAAGCGATTGTGGTAACGCAGGAAGTGGAAGATATTATTTCTTCGCCCATAGTGAAAGAGAGTATCATCAATAACTCGGACTGCAAAATCCTGTTAGACCAGCGAAAATACCTGAACAAGTTCGACAGCATACAAAACCTGCTCGGACTGACCGACAAGGAGCGTTCGCAGATATTGTCTATCAACATGGCGAACCACCCCGGACGGAAGTACAAGGAAGTTTTCTTCTCGCTGGGCGGCACGCAGTCGGCGGTATATGCAACAGAAGTTTCGCTGGAAGAATATTACACGTTCACGACAGAGGAAAGCGAGAAAATGGAACTGTTCGCCCTCGCCGAGAAGCTGGGCGGCAACCTTGAAATGGCTATCAAGCGGCTTGCGGAAAGCAAACGCAATCCCCAATCATCAACAACTTAAAAATCAGGAACATGAAGAAAACAATTCTCCTTATGGCGGTATGCCTTTGCTTCATCGGCAAGGCATCCGCACAGTGGGTGGTGTCAGACCCCGGCAACTTGGCACAGGGTATCATCAACACCACCAAGCAGATAGTGCAGACTTCCACCACAGCCAAGAACACGCTGGACGGCTTCATGGAAGCGCAGAAGATTTTCCAGCAGGGTAAAAAATATTACGATGCGCTCAAAGCGGTACACGATGTTGTCAAGGGCGGCATCAAGGTGAAGAAGTCCATTGAACTGGTGGCGGAAATCTCCGAAATCTACGTGCGCAACTTCCAAAGTATGCTGGCAGACCCGAATTTCACGCCTGACGAACTATCGGCAATATCGTTCGGCTATGCCAAACTGATGTCGGAAAGCTCGGACGTGTTGCAGGACTTGAAGAATGTAGTGAACGTGACGGGCATGTCGCTGACGGATGCCGAAAGACTGGCGGTAATCAACAACGCCTATAAAAGCCTGCTCAACTACCGCAACCTCGTGAACTACTACACCCGAAAGAACATATCCGTGTCCTACCTGCGGGCGAAGAAGAAGAACGACACCGACCGGGTGCTGGCTCTCTACGGCTCGGCTGATGAACGCTACTGGTAACATATAAATCGGTATGCCTATGTTATTAGCAGCAGTGGATTTTGACAACCTGCACCAAGTGTTGCGGGTGCTGTACGATGAAATGATGCCCTTGTGCAGCAACATGACGGGGGTAGCCAAAGGGATAGCCGGGCTGGGAGCTTTGTTCTATGTAGCCGCCAAAGTGTGGCAGTCGCTCGCACGTGCCGAACCCATAGACGTGTACCCGCTCCTGCGTCCCTTTGCGCTGGGGCTGTGCATCATGTTTTTTCCAACTTTCGTACTGGGGACTATCAACACGGTGCTGTCGCCAGTGGTGAAAGGGTGCAACCAGCTTATGGAAACGCAGACTTTCGACATGAACGAGTACCGGGCGCAGAAAGACCGACTGGAATATGAAGCCCTGATGCGAAGCCCCGAAACGGCCTCGCATCGGACGAGGAATTTGACAGGCAACTGGAAGAACTGGGCTGGTCGCCCTCCGACATGGTGACTATGACGGGTATGTATATGGACAGGGCGGCGTACAATATCAAGAAGTCCGTCCGGGACTGGTTCAGGGAACTATTGGAAATGCTCTTTCAGGCGGCGGGGCTGATTATAGACACGCTGCGCACGTTCTTCCTGATTGTGCTTTCGATACTGGGTCCGCTGGCGTTTGCGATTTCCGTCTATGACGGTTTCCAAAGCACGCTGACCCAGTGGATTTCACGCTATATCTCCATTTACCTGTGGTTGCCCGTGTCGGATTTGTTCAGCAGCGTGCTGGCACGCATACAAACGCTGATGCTCCAAAAGGACATTCAGGAACTTTCAGACCCGAATTTCATTCCTGACGGGAGCAGCACCGTGTATGTAATCTTTATGATTATAGGTATCGTGGGCTACTTCACCATTCCTACGGTGGCAAGCTGGATTGTGTCGGCTGGCGGCACGTCTGCCTATAACCGCAACGTGGCACGGGCTGGGTCAATCGCCGGGGCTGCGGTCGGTGCGGCAAGCGGGAAAGTAACCGGGAAACTACTCAAATAACCAACATCAATATTTAGTATATGGAATTTAAATCATTAACGAACATCGAAACGAGTTTCCGGCAAATCCGGCTCTTTGCGCTGGTATTCATCTGCCTGTGCGCACTGGTGACGGGCTTTGCCGTGTGGAACTCGTACAGCTTCGCCGAGAAGCAGCGGCAGAAGATATACGTCCTCGACAACGGCAAAAGCCTGATGCTGGCACTCTCGCAGGACATGGCACAGAACAGACCCGTGGAAGCCAAGTCGCACGTGCGGCGTTTCCACGAACTTTTCTTCACCTTATCACCCGACAAGGGGGCTATCGAAAGCAACATCAAACGCTCGCTGTTCCTCGCCGACAAGACCGCTTTCAACTATTACAAGGACTTGGCGGAAAAGGGCTACTACAACCGGGTGATTTCCGGAAACGTCACGCAGACGGTGGAGATTGACAGCGTGAAGTGCGACTTCGACCAGTACCCCTACAAGGTGAACACGTATGCCCGCCAGTTGATTGTCCGGGAAAGCAGCCTGACGGTGCGCAGCCTTGTGACCTCGTGCCGTCTGCTCAACGCCACACGGAGCGACAACAACCCGCACGGCTTCATCATCGAAGCGTTCACCATTACCGAGAACAAGGATTTGCAGACCATTAAAAGATAGCCTTATGGAAAGAAAACGAAATTACATCGAAAAGGTGCAGGACTGGGCAGACGACCGCCTGCGCCGAATGTGCGGACGGATTACGCCGGGCAAAAGGCTGGCGGTTATCCTCCTGATGTTCTTCTTTTTCGGCGGCTTGTCTATCTACATCACCGTTTCATCAATCTACAATATCGGGAAACGGGACGGGCAACGCTTGCAAATAGAACACATCAAACAACTGCCATTGCAGGGCAATGACACAATCAACAGTATCAACCCGTTAAACAGACCGCAATATGGAAGAAGTACAGAAAAATGAGAACGGCACGACCGTACCGCAACCGGGCAAGCAGCCTGAAAAGGGAAAGAAGCCCCAAAAAGAACTGACACCCCAACAGGTACAGCAGCGCAGGAAGATGATAGTCTTCCCGCTGATGTTCCTTGCCTTTGCAGGGTGCATGTACCTGATATTCGCACCCTCCGGCAAAGAGGACGTGAATGTGGAAAGCGTGGGCGGCTTCAATGCCGACATACCCCTGCCCGCAGAGGACGGGATTATAGCCGACAAGCAAAAGGCTTATGAACAAGCGATGCTGAACCGCAAACAGCAGGACAAAATACAATCCTTGCAGGACTTCGGTTTCACGGGGGACGATGAAACTGAAGAACCGCAAGCGGAAATCGACCTGATGCCGGAAGAAGATGTGCAGCCACAAAGGGGCGGCGGTGCTTCTTCAAGGGCGGCTTACCGGGACATCAACCGCCAGTTAAGCACGTTCTACGAAACGCCCCCTGTGGACGAGGAAAAAGAGGACTTGAAGCGGCAGGTGGCGGAACTGACCGACAGATTACAACAACAGCAGAACGCCACGCCTACGGCTGACGACCAAATGGCACTCTTGGAAAAGTCCTACGAGCTGGCGGCAAAGTACATGAACGGGCAGGACGGACAAAGGGGGCAGATTGCCCAAATACCGACAGCCGGGCAGAACGGCGGCGGTATCGGCACTCCGGCTATCCCGGTGCAGGCTATTCGGGAAACGACCGTATCGGGATTGCAGCAGCCCATGAGCGATGCCGACTTCATCCGGGCTTACAGCCAGCCACGAAACTACGGCTTCAACACGGCGGTAGGCACGGGGTACGCTATGGGAAAGAACACGGTAGCCGCCTGCATACACCAAGACCAAACGCTGGTGGACGGGCAGGCGGTGAAACTACGGCTGCTCGAACCCATGCAGGCGGGCAGCATCGTTGTGCCGAAGAATACCCTTGTGGCGGGGACGGCAAAGGTGCAGGGCGAACGGCTCGACATACTGGTGTCCTCGATTGAGTATGCGGGCAACATCATCCCGGTGGAACTCGCCGTGTTCGACACGGACGGGCAAAAGGGATTATCAGTGCCGTCCTCTATGGAGCAGGAAGCGTTCAACGAAGCTATGGCGAATATCGGAAGCGGGCTGGGTACAAGTATTTCCTTTGCACGGAGTGCCGGGCAGCAGGTGGCTATGGACGTGACAAGGGGATTGCTGCAAGGAACGTCCGGCTACCTCGCCAAGAAGTTCCGAACCGTAAAAGTGAAGCTGAAAGCCGGGTACAAGGTGATGCTTTACGCCAAACAACAATAACCATTTTATCAACCGTTAAAATTTCAATTAGCAATGAAACAGATTTTTGGATTGTTCGCCCTCTTGCTGGGCGTGTGTGCGGCAAACGCACAAACCGCTGACACCGTGAAGTATGCGGCTGGCAACGACTTGTACCGGGGGATTACCCGGAAACTCCCGTACCGCCAAATGGTTACGCCCTACGGCATGGAAGTGACCTTTGCCAAGACGGTGCATATCATCTTCCCCGCCGCCGTCCGCTATGTCGATTTGGGAAGCAACCACATCATAGCGGGCAAGGCGGACGGTGCGGAGAACGTAATCAGGGTGAAAGCCACGACAGAGGGCTTTCCGGGCGAAACGAACTTCTCCGTTATCTGCGAGGACGGCAGTTTCTTTTCATTCAACGCCAAGTACGCCCGTGAACCGGAAATGCTCAACATCGAAATGAAAGACTTCTTGGAGAATGAAGATACGTCCGACTTCTCTCATACCCGCATGAACATCTATTTCCGGGAACTGGGTAATGAAAGCCCGCTGCTGGTGAAGCTGATAATGCAGAGCATCTACAAGAACAATGACCGGAAAGTGCGCCACTTGGGTAGCAAGCGTTTCGGCATACAGTTCTTAATCAAGGGGATTTACACCTATAACGGGATGCTCTATGTACACACGCAGACAAAGAACAGTTCCAACGTGCCTTTCGATACCGACTTCATCAAGTTTAAGATAACCGATAAGAAAGTACCCAAGCGCACGGCTATTCAGGAAACGGTGCTGGATGCGGTACGCAGTTACAACGAGGTGATAGAGATTGCCGGGAAATCGACCGTGCGCACGGTGTACGCCCTACCGAAGTTCACCATTCCTGACGACAAGCTGCTGGTCGTGGAACTCTACGAGAAGAACGGCGGACGGCATCAGGTTATCCGGGTGGAGAACGCCGACATCGTGAACGCAGAAGTGATTGACGAACTAAAAATCAAATAGGGAATGAAAAGACACATCTTTATAATGATGCTCTTTGCGCTGTGCCTGACCTCGTTTCAGGCACACGCACAAAGATACCTGCCGGGCATGAAAGGCTTGCAAGTCACGGCGGGCATGGCGGACGGGGTGCATTGGAACTCCGACACGGATTTTGCCTACCACATCGGGGCGGCGTACAGCGTTTACACCAAGAACGCCAACCGCTGGGTGATTGGCGGGGAGTACCTGCACAAAAAGTATGACTACAAGGATATGAGAATACCAGTCGAACAGTACACCGCAGAGGGCGGCTATTACCTGAAATTCCTATCGGACAGACGAAAGACCTTTTTCCTTTCATTGGGCTTGTCGGCTCTCGCCGGGTACGAAACAAGCAACCGAAGCGAAAAGCTCTTGCCGGACGGCTCTACCTTGCTGGATAAGGACTGCTTCATTTACGGCGGTGCGCTGACGCTGGAACTGGAAACCTACCTGACCGACCGGGTGGCTCTGCTGTTGAACGCAAGGGAACGGGCGTTGTTCGGCTCGGACATAGGCAAGTTCCACACGCAGGTATCTTTGGGACTGAAATTCATTATCAACTGACCGCTATATAACAATGTATATGAAGAATGTAATGTATAAAATCATCATGGGCTGCTACATCGTGGCCGCCCTCGTGCTTGTCACCGCCTGTAATGACAATTTGGATATTCAGCAGGCATACCCGTTCAGCATCGAAACGCTGCCAGTACCCAAAAGACTGAAAGTCGGGGAAACCGCCGAAATACGCTGCCGACTGGTGCGTGGCGGCTATTACCAGCCGACTGCCTATCAGATAAGGTATTTCCAGCCGGACGGCAAAGGGAAGCTGGAAATGGATAACGGCACGGTGTTCCTGCCCAATGACCTTTACCCGCTGGAGAAAGAAACGTTCCGGCTATACTACACTTCGGCATCGACAGACCAGCAGACGATTGACATTTATGTAATTGACAGCTTCGGACAGATGCAGCAACTTTCGCTATCGTTCAATAATGACAACGGCAAGGATGAAGAACCGGAATGATTATGTGGGTATTCATCAGAATTAATAAAGAATTGATATGTGAAGTTGTAAAAGTATATTCAATAGCCCACTGGCATTTTAGTGGGCTATTGAATAATAAGTTAGTTTCCTTTATTCCTGCTAAGATAAGACCTTAGCGCATTCTTGATGTGTTTTTCAGGATTTTGCATTGGATGCGTCTTTCCTGGTTTCGTTTTACGTTCTTCAGCTAAAAATTTCTTTCTACATTTTTCATAATCTTCAGGGTACATTTCCACAAACCGGGTATAAAAATCATCTTCAGAATAATCTTCTTGAAGTGTATCAATAACCGATTTTACTTTCTCATCAACTTTCAATATAACGCTCATAACTTTCTTATTTTAAATCTTTTGCAAGAATAATATTTTTATTTCTAATTATAAAGTTTCTTTGCTATTTTCCTTTCTCGGTACTCACGAAAGAAAGTAACGGCGGCAAACAGCCGCCGTTCTCTATCAACTGGTTTTAAGGCTCCTTATGGACGTGTATTTCTCTAACCACACCTTTACCTGTTCCATGTTGTATTCGCCCGTGATAATTGCCGTATGGTCGTTTATGGCTACAAACCGGACACTCTCGTGGCTGTTTACCCAGCCTTGCAGGGAACAGACACCCCACGTTGCAACATCTTCAAAAACACTGCGGTCTATCCGGCTGATTGGCTCGCCGAAAACTACCGTCATTATCTGAAAGTCCGGCTTATCTGCCAGCAGTTGCAAATGGTGCAACGTGCCGAACTCGTCAATTTTGCGCCCCCACGCCCACACATCATTATACAAATCATCGCCCCACTGGTGCGGATGGTCGAAACGGACTTTTACCTCTATGGTGTGTTCGTTTTCTTCTGTGTCCTCGATAACGCCCGTTACCATTAAGCCCGTAAAAATACACTCGCAACGCTTGCCGATAAGCTCCTTGTTTACTTCTGTCGTTTTCATATCCCTAAATTTTACTTATTTATTACTCCGTTCTTTTTTCGCTATCCACCCGTCACGCCTGCGGCGGCACTCGTCCAGCGTTTTGGCTACCGTGCTGAAAAGTTCGCCGTCCGTGTGGCGGTAGTCATATTGAAAATAAATCTGTCCCCTGAAAGCCCCTAAACAGCATTTCACGAACTTTTCTTCTCCCAGTGCTTGGGTAATGCTTACCCCGTTTTTGTTAAGCGACTGCATGATGTTCTATTTTTTAATGGTTATAAACTTGGTTGTTTTTAGCGGGCAGGGCTTTGACACCCCGCCCGGATTGGTATTTGATTATGCCGCACGGAACACAAAACCGTCATCAAACCAGTAATCGCACATAAGCAGGTCACGGGCAAACCTTTGGTAATCGAAATAGGTCTTTGCGAACTCCGGTAGGTCGTAACATTCCTCAATAATTTCATAGGCGAAATCTTCTTCATCGTCATATTCCCCCTGATACTCGTCCCGGAAATCACGTACAAGGTCGTCCGCATCTTCCTCGCTCAAATCATGGCTTTTATAGTTGCACCACACGAAAAAGGCTTCCTGCTCGGTGTCGCTCAAATCCTCCACCGCATCACATAAGGAAAAGAAGTTTTCAGAAATCCAGCTTTCGCCGATTAAGCCCTCCGGCACGTTCTCCCAATCCTGAAACATATATTCCGCATCTTCCTCGTCCTTGTGAAGTTCCCGGCAGGCTTCGTAAAATTCTTTCTTGTCCGAATAGTCCGAAAGGTCGAGCCATGCACCGGACAAAGAACCGTTGTTATACTTACCGTAAGTGCCTACATAAATTTTTGCTTCTGATAATACCTTTGCTTCCATGTTCCTGTAATTTTTAAGTTTTTGATTTTATGCGGATTTGAGAGGTGAGGGAGTTGAAGTTTCACTGAACTTTTTTCCTGTTTCCCGTAAATCCGACTTTTTTTTTATGCGTCTTCCGGTCGGGTCGGTCGTTTTCGTTTCACATAGGCTCAAAAGGGTAGTGTTTAGAGTTTGCAAGGTTTTGGGCAAAAAATACCTCGCAAGGCAGGGAAGATTTTTTCGCCAAACCGGAACGGCTCGACCTTGCAAAATCGTGAAGAACACGTAACTACCTTTGCCTATTGAAATGATTAAAACGACTGTCCCGTCTGGGGAACTGCGTAAGAGGAAGATTTACAGATAGGGAAACAGGGAAAAAGTGCTTGTTCCCTTTCATCCTTTAGGGAACACTCCATGCGGGCGGGAAAGGCAAGGGTATGGCAAGTTCATCTTGCGGTACGCTTGTGCGGGTTTCCAACGGCTCTTTTCACGAAATACAGTCAGCCATGCCACGCACGGCTGGCGTTTCGGGGAATGTGCCAGTTGGAAAAGGATATAAAAAATGCGGGTAGTCGGTGGACTGCCCGCAAGGTGGAAGAATGTACTTCATTGGGATATAGTTTGTTAGGTGGAATTTCGTTACCGAAATCGTTACCTATTCGTTTTTGTCACGGTTATAGGTAACGAAACCTACCGGACGGCGTTCTTTCTGTTGTTTCGACTGGCTTAGAAGCTGTGTAAGGGCTTGATATAGCTCGTTGAACTGTGCATCGGTGCTTACCTCCAGTTCTTCGATGCGCCTTAACAGTTCCTCGTAACCGATTACCATTTGGCGCATGAGGACGAAAGCCCGCATGATTGAAATGTTTACTTCTATGGCTACTTTGGAGCGGAGAACCGAAGAAAGCATGGCTACGCCCTGCTCGGTGAAAGCCATAGGCATAGCAACGCCGAAGTTGTAATCAGGGGGTATCACATTTTGTGATACCCCTATGGACAACAATAAGTTAGCTTCCTCTTTGGTGAGAACAAACATAAAATCACTGGGAAAACGCTCGATATTGCGCTTGACCGCCTGCTTCAAGGCTCGTGTTTCCACTTGGTAGAGTTCTGCCAAATGATAATCGAGCATCACCCGGCAACCTCTGACTTCAAAAATTTTGTTTTGGATAATCTGTAAGTCCATAATCGTATATTTTAGGAGATTTAGTAATGTTGGAATAATAGTAAGGACTGGTCACAAATTGTGACCAGTTACCAACAATCAAGATTACATAGCGACTTCCTTGTAAATCTTCTCGATGCCGACAAACTTCTTGTCAAGCCCCTGCATATCGCTGCCTATCTTGCTGTTGGTGATGCGGGCGTAAATTTGCGTAGTTTCTATGTTTGTGTGTCCCAGCATCTTGGACACCGTTTCAATGGGTACGCCCTTTGACAGCGTGGTGGTCGTGGCGAACGTGTGCCGGGCAAGGTGGAATGTCAGGTTCTTTTTAATACCGCATATATCGGCAATCTCTTTCAAGTAGGCGTTTAGCTTCTGATTGCTGATTACGGGAAGTATCTTGCCATTCGGTAACTTGCCCTTGTACTTCTTCAAAATCATCTTGGGAATATCCAGCAGAGGAACATTAACGTCCGTATTCGTCTTTTGCCGCTTTGTCATTATCCAAAGGTTGCCGTCAAAGGATTTGCGGATATTATCTTGCGTAAGCCCGGCTACATCTATATAGGCAAGCCCGGTGAAGCAGGCAAAGATGAACAAGTCCCTGACGTGTTCCAGCCGCTCGGAAACCATTTTCTTTTTGAGGATGATTTTAATCTCGTCCTCTGTCAGATACCCCCTGTCCACTTTCTCCAGCCGGATTTTGTAACTGGCGAAAGGGTCGTTCACCAGTATGCCATTGTTGCGGGCAATGATGATGATACGCTTGAAGAACTGCATGAACTTGGCGGTGGTGTTGTAGCCGCACTTGCAGGCGGTACGCAAATACAACTCAAAATCGGTAATGAACATCGGGCTTATCTCCTTTATGGATATGTCCGATACGTTGTACTTGCTTTGGATAAATTCAGCGAGGTGGCGGCGGGTCACTTCATACTTGCGGTAGGTCGCTATCGTCTTGGATATGCCGACCAACTGCTTCACATCGTCATTGTGCTTTTGGAACAGGGTAAGGATTGTTTCGTGGCTCTCGCTATGACCTAAAAACTCGTTCTTCACTTTCTCGGCGGTCACGTAGTTGTCACGCCGCTGCATTTCGTGGTAAATGGTATTCAGGGAAGAACGTATGTCGTCCAAAAGGGCGTTTATCCTCCCGGCATCCCTACCTTTGGCTTTGCCCGCAGCAATGCTCCAGTTGTCGGGCTGGATGCTCTGTTTCGTACTGAACTGGCAAAGTTTGCCGTCTATGGTGATGCGTGCCATAATCATAACCTCGCCGTTTTTCTTTTCAGAACCTTTCTTCAAATAAAAAAGAACCTTGAATGTCGATTTCATAACTCAAAATTTTTAGTTGCAAAATTAGTTTTTACCTCTCGTTTTCGAGTTATGCAGACTATGGACTAATCAAGTCATTATCAGGTCATTTGAGGACAAATCGTTACCGTTTTTGTCCGGCGGGGAATAGGTAACGATTTAGTAACGAAACTTTGTCTTTTACCGAGTCAGCGGATTTTCCTGGTTGGTAAGCTTTCTTTTAAGCGTATAGCCTAGCCAGT
>OLZH01000554.1_pt1 | contig 13174 bp, 9 predicted proteins | sample 1673821 | NCBI WGS metagenome assembly OLZH01 (sample SAMEA103958128, study PRJEB25191) | human gut metagenome | reverse complement strand
CAGCGAGAACGGCACCATTTTCAGCACCGTGAGCAGCGGAAAATCCTGCTGCGCATTGTCCAGCAGGCTCAGCAGCGCTTTCATATCCATGATTTCCGGCAGGTTGAAATAGCTTTCCGCGCCGTCGTAAAAGGTCGGGATCCCCTCTTCCGTCAGCGCATCGACAACAGTCTGCGCCAAATTCGTTGTTTGCGCAAGCAGAATCACCATGTCGCGGTACGAAATCGTCTTTCCATCCGGCATCGTCGTTCCCAAAAGCTCCTTGATGCGCCGCGCCACCACGCGCGTCTCTGTCTGCAGCACTTCCTCGTGGCCAGCCGCCTCGCTCGCACTCCCCTCCAGCGCATCCCTGATGTCCGGCCCACGCAGCAGGTGCACCATCACGGGCGGATCGTCCTCCCGCGCACCCAGCCCGCAAATCAGCTCATCCTCCGGCGCATAGGTCAGCTCCGTCACCGCGGGGCGCATCGTCTGCCGGAACACGCGGTTCGTCGCATCCAGCACCGGGAAGCTGCTTCGGAAGTTCTGCTGGAGTACGATTTTCCGCTCCCTCGCCCCCTCGTCTTCCGAAAACGTCTGCATCCGCCCCAAAAAGAGTGTCGGGTCGGCCTTGCGGAAGCGGTAAATCGACTGCTTCACATCACCGACCATGAACAGGCAGTTCTGTTCCCCGTGGATGGCCTGCAGAATCGCGTCCTGCACCTGACTCACGTCTTGGCACTCATCCACAAAAATGTGGTCAAACTCCCCCTGCATTTGCGCCCGCACTTCCAGCTGCTCCAAAATGTCGAGCGTGTACTGCTCCATGTCCCCAAAGTCCATGCAGTTCCGGGCGTTTTTCTCCTCGCGGAAATGCTGATGCGTCCGTTTGACCAGTGCCGCCAGCCCACGCAGCTGCGCCTGAATCGCCGGAAGTTCCCGTTCCAGCTGCGCAAAATCGGGATTCAGCAGCTCGTTCGCCCTTTCTGCGCGCTTTTTGATTGCCGTCCGCCCATCGCTGAAGCGCTTCCCCCATTCCTTTTCTTCCGCCGACAGGCCGCGTTTCGGGGACAATCGTGGCAGGGAAAAGTTCGCAACGGCCGTCCGAAGCGCCTCCCCCTCCAAACCTTGCAGTGCCGAAATCAACTGCGCGTCCGCATTCAGTGCTTCCATGCGATCCATCACTGCATTCGGCAGGTCAAATAGGCTACAAATCGCTATTAGCGCATCATCCATCGCTCCCACCTGCAATTTCGCCGCATTTTCGAGCGTTTCCACCCACGGCTGCTGCATAAGCGGCTGCGAAAGCTGTTCCACATGCTCATCCAGCCATGCAAACGGCTTCGGCAGTGCCATCAAAAAGTCATACAGCTGCGACGTCAGCGACAAAAGTTTGTCCTGCTTCCACGCATCCGCCAGCAGAAGGAAGTTTTCATCCGTTCGCTCGTCTAACAGCTCGTCCATTGCCTTCGTGAACGCGGCTTCAAAGAGCAGTTTCTGCTGCTGTTCGTCGCACACGCGGACAAGCGGGTCTACGCCCACCTGCTCGAAGTGGCTGCGAATGACGCGCTGGCAGAATGCGTGAATCGTCGAAATCTGCGTCGTTTCCAATTCATCAAGTGCCTTCACCATTGCCGGGTCACGGCTGCTAGCCTCTCGGCTGATTCGCTTCGCCAAGCGCTGGCGCATTTCCGCTGCCGCCGCCTTCGTGAACGTGACGATGAGCATCCGATTCATCGACGCGCCTTCGCGGACAAGCGAGACGATCCGCTCCACCAGCACGGCGGTTTTGCCCGACCCTGCGGCGGCACTGACGAGAATGGTGTGGTTGCGCGCACGAATCGCCTGCTCCTGCTGCTTCGTCCAATTCGGCATCATGATTCCTCCTGCGTTTTTGCTGTCTCCATTTTACCACAAAGGCGGATGTGATTCAATGTTTCACGTGAAACATTCCTTTTTGCGCTGCTTTCATTGACGTTCTTTGTATAGTGATGATAATATAATTATTTTGTTTGTGAAGCGCTTGATTTTCCTGCATTCTATCGGAATTTTGCTCACATTCTCATTCTAATTTACCTTGATGATTCGTCCTTTGTCCGTCGTATCATTCGCTCCGTCTCAGCGTATTATACAAAAACAGCCGGCAGGCACTTTTTTGCCCGCCAGCCGAATGTTTCACGTGGAACAATTTCATTTTCCGGATGGTTCATCGAGTTCCGGGTCATGCAGCAAGTCCGGCTTCATCACTTCATCGCCCGCCGACTCTTCCTGAACATGCCCTTCCCCGTCGCAGTCCATCCACACGCGGTAACTCCGTTTTTCTCGGCAGCCGTCGAGGTCGCTTTCGTCCGTGCAGGTGATGAATGTCTGCACCCCCTCGATTTCGCGCAGCAGCCGCGTACGCCGCGTCATGTCGAGTTCGCTCATCACGTCGTCGAGCAGCAAAATCGGTGTCTCCCCAGTTTCTGCGCGGAACGTCTCCAGCTGTGCCAGCTTAATCGCTAACGCTGCCGTGCGGATTTGCCCCTGCGACGCGAACACCTTCATGCTTCGCCCCATCAGCGAGAGCCCGATGTCCTCGCGGTGAATACCGCAGCCCGCACCGCCGACGCGAATATCCTCCTGCCTGCTTTTTTTTAGCTCCGCTCGAATCGCCGACACGGGATTGCTCGTTTCCGGCACGCACGGCTGATAGGTCATTCTGAACATTTCGTTCGGCCGTCCGCTGATTCGCTCATACTTCTCCGCCGCGATTTTCGCCAATTGCTTCACTAATTTATCCCGTAAAGGCATGATGATGCCGCAGGGTGTCGCCATTGCTTCTTCAAACGTATCCAGCAGCACCGGATCAGGCGTTATTCCGCGCTTTGCCTCGCGAAGCAGTGCTGTCCGCTGCTCCAGCGCCTTTTGATACTGCTGAAGCGCGCTGAAATACGCCGTTGACAGCTGTGAAAGCATCATATCGAGCATTCTGCGGCGGATTGCAGGGCCTTCCTTGACCAGCATCAAGTCTTCCGGCGAGAAAATCACGCACTGAACGTGCCCCATCAGCGCTGAAATGCGTTCTGCGCGCTTGCAGTCAATAAAAACCGTCTTTTTCCGCGCTTCTGATGGCGTTAATTTTACCGCAATTTCTGTTTTGCCGCTTTTTTTGCGAAGCGTCACGCCAGATGCCGCCATCATTGCGCCTTTCCGCACCACTTCGCGGTCTAATCCTGTGCGGTGTGAGCGTCCAAGGGCGCAATAATGAACGGCTTCCAGCAGGTTTGTTTTGCCGGAGCCGTTTTGTCCAAGGAGAATATTTACGCCCGGATGAGGGGTCAATATTAGCGAATGGTAGTTGCGGAAGTCCCGCAGCCGAATGGTTTCTATCTGCATTTTCGTTATGAATCCATATCGAATTGGTCGCGAAATGGGCGCACAGCTTTTCCCCGTGCGCCCGGTTTTCTTCCAGTTTTATCCTCTTATTAGGTGAACACGCGCACCGGAAGAATCAGGTAAAGGTAATCCTCCCCTTCCTGCGGCGCAATCACACACGGGCTGACATTGCTGTTGAAGCGCATGCACAGTTTTTCATCCGTGATGTTGCGAATCACGTCGGTGATGTACTTCGCATTGAAGGCGATTTCAATCGGGTCGCCCGTCAGTTCCGTCTCCAGCTCTTCCAGCACGTCGCCCAGTTCCGCGTTCGACGAGATGGCAAGCGTATCACCCGAAAAAGACATGCGAATCAGGTTATTCTTGCCTTCCCGCGCCATCAAGCTCGCACGGTCAATGGCGTTCTGCACGCCCACGCGATCCGCCAGCGCCGTCGTGCGGAAGGAAGCAGGCAAAATTTTCCGATAGTCGATGTACTCGCCCGTCAGCAGCACCGTCGAAAGTGTCGTCGTCCCGAACGATGCCGTCATGCGCGACTGATCAAATACCAGCGTGCAGTATTCATCCGTGTCGCCGAGCACCTTGCTCATTTCGTTCAGCACGCGCCCCGGAATGACTACACGCACATTTTCTTTTCCGCCGGGCAGTTCAAAGGGCATAACCGCCTTCTGAATCGCCAGCCGGAATCCGTCCAGCGCTACCAGGCGCGCTTCGGTGGGCTCAACCTCCAGCAGACAGCCTGTTAAAATCTGGCGGTTATCTTCCGTTGCAATCGCGAATACGACGCGGGAAATCATTTCCTTTAGTTTATCCTGCGGAATGCGGACGGTCGTGCCCTCCGACACACGCGCCATCTCCGGATAATCAGTCGGATTCATGCCCGCCAGATTCGACTTCGAGGACAAGCAGCGAATCGATGCCGCATGATTTTCGCCTACGCGGATGGTCACTTCCCCGCCGGGCAGCTTGCGGCTCAGTTCCGTAAACAGGCGGCCCGGCAGAACAGCTGTGCCTTCCTCTTTCACGTCCGCCAGAATCGACATTTCAATAGAAAGGTTGCCGTCAGAGCAGGTCAGTTTCACATGCTCGCCCACGGCGGAAAGGTGCACGCCCTCTAAAATCTGTTTTGTCGGACGAGCCGACAGGGCGCGGGTAACGGTATTCAAGCCGTCCAGCAGCAGTTGAACATTGGTAGTAAATTGCATGGCGCGAAGCCCTCCCATGAGAGAATGCAGGGAATTATATTTCCGCAGTCGTAGTAGGGGATGTGGATGCTGTGGATAACCCCCTTCCCGCTTGATTTTGCAAGGGTTTGTCCACAAGGATAACGCTGTGGATATCCATCCTGCTTCTCCACAGCGCTGTGGACACGGCGGTTGCGCTCCAGTCAGGGAATCCCCTCTGACTCTGTATATTCGAGTTCCTGAAGGGGGATTCCTGCCTGTTTTCCAAGAAAATCTCGATTTTTTTCGCAATGAAGTTGCAAGAAATCCTGCAAAACGCGGTATTTCCGGCTTATCCACCGTATCCACAGGCTGCACATTCCACCGTTTGTGGATATTTCCAGCGGGTGATTCCGGGAACTTTCGGCAAAACCTGCGGAGATTCCACAGCTTTTCCACAAGTTTGGCTGTGGATAATTTCCCTGCCCTCTATGCCCCTGAAAATGGCGAATAACCCGCTGGTTAATCACTTTTTTCGGACATCTGCGAAAGAAAAAACGCCATGTAACCTTTTCGCTGATACATGAAAACACTGCAGAAGTCCCTGCAAAATTTTGAAGGATGCATGGCAAGCAGGTTGCAAATTTTCCGCGCGCGTGATAAAATTAAAATGGAAAAACGTCTGCGGACGAAATGGAGGAAAAGAAACGATGAAAATTGCGCTGATTAACGAGAACAGCCAGGCCGCCAAAAACGCGATGATTGAAGGTGTGCTGCGCAAGGTGGTTGAACCGATGGGCCACGAAGTGGTGAACTATGGCATGTACACGGCGGAGGACGAATGCCAGCTGACGTATGTGAAGGCAGGGCTTTTGGCGTCGCTGCTTCTGGAAACGGGTGCGGCGGATTATGTCGTGACAGGCTGCGGAACGGGCGAAGGCGCGATGCTGGCGTGCAACTCGTTCCCCGGCGTGCTGTGCGGGCATGTGGTGGATCCGTCGGACGGCTACATGTTTGCGCAGATCAACGACGGCAACTGTGTGGCACTGCCGTTCGCCAAAGACTTCGGCTGGGGTGCGGAGCTGAAATTGGAGATGATTTTCCAGCAGCTGTTTGGTTTCGGGCATGGCAATGGCTATCCGAAGGAGCGTGTTGTGCCGGAGCAGCGGAATAAGAAGATTCTGGACGGTGTGAAGAAGGTAACGTATCGTCCGCTGCTGGATATTTTGAAGGATCTGGATCAGGATTTTGTGAAGGAAACGATTTCGGGGAAGCATTTCGCGGAGTATTTCTATCGCGACAGCAAGGACGAAGCGATTAAAGCGTACTTGAAGGAACTGCACTAATACGATTGCTGCATATATCTGCGAATCTGCTTTACAGTATACAAGGATAAGCCCCCTGCGACCGCGTCATGGCAAGGAGGAATTATGAACATGAAGACAAAACATCACCCGCTTCGAACGATTCTGCTGTCCCTGCTGATTCTTTTGCTGCTGGTCCTTGTCGTTTTTGTCGGCTTTTACTTTACCCGCTTGCAGACGATTCAGAGCATTGAGCAAATAACAGACTATGATGATGGTTACAACCTATACCGCATGAATGTGCAGTACGATTATAGTCTGGATCGTGTAATTGCATATGGCATTACGGATAATCAGACGATGCTGGATGCAATTTTGAAGGAGGCATTGCCGCTTCTGCCCGTCAACATGAAGGTGCCGAATTACGGCTGTACGGCGTTTACGCTGACGGATACGGATGGCAGCGTGCATATGGGGCGCAACTATGATTTCAAGCGAGATACGTCCGCGATGCTGGTATACTGTGCGCCAAAGGATGGCTATCGGTCTGTCGCCTTTGCTGCGCTGGATAATGTGAGCGCGAATATACCGGATGAAAGCCTGAAAAAGAAGTTAGCAACCCTTACTGCGCCGTTTATCTGTCTGGATGGCATGAATGAAAAGGGCGTTTCGATTGCGGTGCTGACGCTGGACAGTGAGCCGGTTCATCAGAATACAGGAAAGCCGATGATTGCGACCACGCTGGCGATTCGTCTTGTGCTGGATCGTGCAGCAACGACAGAAGAGGCTGTGCAGCTGCTCAGCAGCTATGATATGTTTGCTTCGTCGGGGCGCGATTATCATTTCTACATTACAGACGCCAGCGGCGATGGGCGTGTCGTGGAATACGACTGCGAGAAGGAGACTCGTCCGCTTGTTGCAACGCCAATGGAAGCCATCACGAATTTCTACGGTCTGTACCGGGACAAGGTGCTTCCGAACCAGCGTAATGGCATTTACGGTCATGGCAGGGAACGCTATGATGCGGTTATGAAAGTGCTGGAAGAACAGGCGGAAGGGTATACCAATGACACCGTATGGGATGCGCTGAAAGCATCGTCGCAAGAACCGAACCCCGTGGACATCACGAGCAATACCCAGTGGTCGATTGCGTATAACAATACCGGCTTGACGGCAGAAATCGTGATTCGCCGCCATTGGGACGAAATAATTTCGTATTCCCTGTCGCAGAATGATGTGACGCGATAAGCAATGATTTGGAGGAATCTGCCCTATGACAGAAGCATCTTCCCCGACGCCGCGCTTCCCGGTTTTCCTGCACGGCGGCGACTATAACCCTGACCAGTGGCTGGATCATCCGGAGATTCTGGAACAGGACATCGAGCTGATGCACAAGGCACATGTGAACTGCGTGTCGATTGCGATTTTCGCGTGGGCGCGGCTGGAGCCGGAGGACGGCGTGTACGACTTCGCGTGGCTGGACGAAGTCATCGACCGGCTGTGGCGCGGCGGCATCCACATCATTCTGGCAACGCCGTCGGGCGCGCGTCCGGCGTGGATGGCGCAGAAGTACCCCGAAGTCCTGCGTGTGAATCAGCACTACGAGCGCTACCACTTCGGCGGACGGCACAATCACTGCCTGACCAGCCCGGTTTACCGCCGCAAGGTACGGGAGATGGACACGGCGCTGGCGCAGCGGTATGCGCATCATCCGGCAGTCATCCTCTGGCACCTGTCCAACGAGTTTTCCGGCGACTGCTACTGCCCGCTGTGTCAGGAAAAATTCCGCCAGTGGCTGAAAAAGCGCTACGGAACGCTGGAAAACCTCAATCAGGCGTGGTGGACGTCGTTCTGGAGCCACCGCTACACCGACTGGTCGCAGGTGGAAGCGCCCGGTGAAATGGCGGAAACCAGCACCAACGGCATGTTTATCGACTGGCGGCGCTTCTCCACCCATCAGTGCAAGACGTTCATGATGGCGGAGCGCGACGCGGTGCAGGCGGTGGATTCTTCGCTGAAGTGCACGGCGAACCTGATGGAGCGTTTCTGGGATTACGACTATTTCTCCCTTGCGGAGGGCATGGACGTTGTCTCGTGGGACAGCTATCCCGCGTGGCATTCAGGGGATGATGTGGCGAAAGCAGCGGAGTTTGCCATGAACCACGACATCATGCGTTCGCTGAAAAATCAGCCGTTCCTGCTCATGGAATCGACGCCCTCGCAGGTCAACTGGAAGCCCGTCAACAAACTCAAACGCCCCGGAATGCACCTCTTGTCCTCCTTGCAGGCAGTGGCGCATGGCAGCCAAAGCGTCTGCTACTTCCAGTGGCGCAAGGGGCGTGGCGCGGCGGAGCAGTTCCACGGCGCGGTCGTTGACCACGATGGGCGCGGCGATACCCGCGTTTTCCGCGATGTGACGCAGGTCGGTCAGGCGCTGGAGACGCTGCAGCCCCTGTACAGCAAGCCAAACGCCCCCGCCAAGGCGTGTATCCTCTTTGACTGGAGCAACTGGTGGGCGATTGACTACGCGCAGACGGGGCAGAAGGGCAACATGCGCTACTTTGACAGCGTGAACATGCACTATCGCGCACTGTGGGAGCAGGGCATTGCGGTGGATTTCCGCGATATGCGCCCCTGCACCGATTTGAGCCAATACCGTTTGGTCGTTGCGCCGATGCTCTTCCTGATGAAGGAGGGTTTCTCCCAAAAGCTGCGTGCGTTCGTCGAAAACGGCGGTACGCTGCTGATGACGTATTTCTCCGGCGTGGTGGATGACAGCGGTCTGGCGTATCTGGGCGGTACGCCGCATGACCTGACGGATGTGCTGGGCGTGCGCGCGACAGAACTGGATGCGCTCTACCCGCAGGATGTGCAGCACATGGTTTTCCCGGACGGGCGGCGCTATGCGGTGCATGAGCTGTGCGAACTGCCGGAGAAGCATGATGCGCAGGTGCTGGCGGAGTACGGCGAGGACTTTTATGCGGGACTCCCCTGCCTGACGAAGCACGCCTTCGGCGCGGGGCAGGCGTACTATCTGGCGGCAAAGCCGGAGCAGGACGGTCTGGATGCGATTTACACCGTGATTGCGGCGGAGCTTTCGCTGCCCAAGGCGATGCAGGAGAAGCTGCCGACCGGGGTGATTGCGATGGAGCGCGGCGGCGCTGCGTTTGTGCAGAATTATTCGGGCAAAACGCAGCAGGTCACGCTGGACGGCAGCTATGAGGAGATGCTGACGGGCAAGGTGCTGTCTGGCACGCAGGAGATGCCGGTGAATGGTATTTGGGTGCTGAAAAAGCAAGCCTGATGCAGTCTTGACGCAGGGATTTCGCCTCTGCGGAGGTGAACAAAGGGCATGAAAACAGACGAAGTCTGCGGTCGCCCCCTTGACCCCTTCGGCGCGGATACTCCCATGCGGCTTGATTTTTGTTGTTGCTTTGGGGAACGAAAAGCACACCAACTAAAAAGCAACGATAACAGCCAATAAACTTAGATGGGGATGCGAAGCAGTCCAGAGGGCGAGCGCAAAGCCCTCTGGTCGCTCCCGCAGGAGCGAAATCCCTGCATAAACACGCGGACACTGCATGCAGTTGTCACCAACTCAATCGCGCGGAAGGGTCAAGGGAGGAACTCCCTTGCAGGGTGCAGGGACAGCGTCCCTGCTGGGGTCAAGGGGCAACGCCCCTTAGGTCTCCCCTCGTTCCCCCTCCACACAATCGTCACAATTGCAACGGCGATGCAAGGAAAGTGTGAATTTGCTGTAACAAGTGGGGCGAAAAGGTTGCGCGTGGGGAAAAAGCGTGCCATAATAGAGAACGAAAAGCCCGATGAAACGGGTGTGAAAGGAAGTTCAAGCTCATGAAATCTCCTAAGCGTTTGATGGCGCTCGCTCTTGCGGCGACGCTGATGTGCCTGCCGGGTGCGTCTCTGGCAGAGGATGCCGCGGCGACGGATGCGCCGGCTGCAATCGAAGAAACGACGACGACGGTGGCGGAAGACCCGAATGAAGTACTGGCGACGGTCAACGGCGTGGAAATCACCCGTGCGCGTTTCAACACCTTCTATCAGTCCATGCTGTCCTACTATGGGCAGTATTACGACACGACGAACGAGAGCCTGCAGGCGGCCATCCGCCAGAGCGCGCTGGAAGTGGCAGTGCAGTATGAGCTGATGAATCAGAAGCTGGTGGAGCTGGGGCTGTCGCTGACGGACGAAGAAATCGCCGCCGTGGAAGCGGAAGCGCAGACCAACTGGGATGCTGCCGTGCAGAATGGCATGGAGTACATGGGCATCACCGATGATTCCACCGACGAAGAGCGCGCCAGCGCCATGGTGGAGGTTCTCTCCTCGCTGGAAGCGGAGGGCTTCACCGAGGAATCCTACAAGGCGAGCTGCGTGGAAGAAGCGGGTTACAATAAGCTGATGGACGATATCGTCAAGGACGTGACCGTCTCCGACGAGGATGTTCAGGCGGAGTTTGACTCGCTGGTGGAAGCCGACAAGGAAAAGTACGAGGGTCATGTCGATCAGTATGAGAATGACCAGTACATGAACCGCATGTACGCCGCCTATGGCTACACGGACTACATCACGCCCCAGTACTATGTGCCCAGCGGCTACCGCGGCGTCAGCCATATCCTGCTGGACGTGGATGATACCCTGATGGAAACGTACACGAACCTGCTGGCAACCTACGAAGAGCAGCAGGATCAGATTCAAAGCACAGACCGTAATCTCATAGTTCAGGCCGATCCCGCTCCGGCCGAGTGCAAACAGGACCTGCTTATCAACGGAAACGATGAAGCCGGGCAGCCGCGAAGCAGGCGATTATCGACTCCGTGCAGCCGACGATTGACGAAATCAACCAGAAGCTGGCGGATGGCGTGTCCTTTGACGAGCTGATTCAGGAATACGGCACGGATCCGGGAATGCAGGATGCAGCGACCCGCGCAGAAGGCTACCCCGTGCATATGGACTCCACCAACTGGGATGCGGCGTTCACCGCGGGCGCGTTCACGATGGAGAAGATCGGTGACATCAGCGAACCGGTTGTCGGCAGCTATGGCGTGCATATTCTCCAGTATGTCCGTGACGTGCCTTCCGGCGCGGTGGAGCTGGATACTGACCTGAAGGAATCCCTGCGCGCGGAGCTGCTGTCCTCCAAGCAGCAGGAAACCTTCAACGCCGCCATCACGAAGTGGATGGACGAAGCCAACATCGTCTACACCGACGCTGGTCTTGACATCATGCCTACGACGGTGGACAACGCGGAGTAACCCCAAGGGGCGTTGCCCCTTGACCCCACAAGGGAGTTTCTCCCTTGACCCTTCCGCGCGATTGAGTTGGTGACGCTATCATACTTCTTCCGCGTGTTTATTGGGGGAAACGAGGTGTGCTATGAAGAAAGGGCTGGCGCTCGTGACGGGCGTGATGCTGATGTTCTCCTGCGCAGCAGCGGAAAGCGAATTGCAAGCCGTGGTGTCTCCGGCAAACCAAACCATCGTCGCGCTGGCTTCTAAGACCTACGATGATGCGCAACTGCTGGAAATCTCCCAGTTTGACGGCTCGCTGAACGAACTTAACGCGCAATATCCTGCCGAATGCGTCCGGGAAGAGAACGGGCTTTACCGCGTCTCCTACCTCGGAAGTGAAAGCGTTGCAGCTCTGCTGTTTGACGGCGCAGGCAATCGTCTGCTGGGCAGGGTATACAGCGCACAGCTGCAAAAGGCGGATTTCGACGCCATCAGCGCCGGACAGTCGCTGGATGACGTGCTGCGCCTTGACCCGAACGGCGAATATCTCTTCCTCTTCGCAGGCAGAAATGACTTGCCGCGTGTATCTACCCATTACACCAAGGACGGCTACATCATTTCGGTGGAATATGATACGTCCAACACCATCATCAGCATTCGGGAATCGCTGATTTGAATCAGCCAAAAACAAAAATTCGGCGCTCCGACAGGATTCATCCTCCTGCCAGAGCGCCGTTTTTTATACTATTTCCTGCATTCACCTGCACCATCTGCTCGCGCATTTTGGTGCATTTTCATTTGGAAATAGTATTCCTTATTCCACCCATTTCCGATACTGTCCCGACAGCATCAGCAGCGAGAAGAAGTACAGGCAGTTGTCGTAGTACCGCCGCTTCCCCGTCCGCATCGGCAGTTCCCAGAACCGCTTCAGCCACATGTCCGCCGTTTCGCTGTCACTGGCGATGCTCCCCGCCGCGTTCACCGCCGTAATCGCTACCGGGTGCATCGCGGGTTCGTCCCAGCGCGTGCCGTCCAAATCATATGCGCGGTAGTTCTCTTCCGGCAGCTCCTTCGCAAAGAAGTCCTGCACATGCGTCGCAATGTCGCACAGCGCCTGCGTCCGCCCATTCCAGAGCGTATCCAGCGCAATGTTCATGATGACGCGGTACGCATCCGAATAGTAAGCGTAATTCTTCCCGAACATCAGCACCGGCGTGCCGTCATATGCCGCATATTCCGGGCTCAGCCCCGTCACCGGGTGCGCACACAGCGCGATATACCGCCGGGATGCCGCTTCCGCCTCTGCCCAGAAGGCATGGTCGCGCTCGTCGCTGAATTTCGCGAACAGGTGATAGAAGTGCGGCAGATGATACGACGGGTCGCTGATTTCCATCCCCGGTACGAACTTGATATAGTGATTTTCCGGATTCCACATCGGCTGACCGCCCTCGACCATCTCCGCTTGATGTACGCAGTGGCGCAGAATATCCTGCGCCCAGTGCCGATACGCGAAAATCCCCTCGCCGTCGCCCCAGCGTGCCGAAGCCATCAGCAGCGCCATCGCGAAATACTCTTCTCCATCCGGCGCAGGGCCTTCCGCATTGTGCTTGCCGTCCAGCTGCACCGACCATGCGAAGTATCCCTGATGCACGCCAGACGATAAGTGCATATAGCGCATAGAGAACGTCCATAGCTTGTCAAAGAGATCTTTGCGGTTCATTTGGACGCACATCATCATGCCGTAGCTCATGCCCTCGGTGCGCGCGTCGTTGTTGCCGGTGTCGACCATGCAGGCGGCATCGGGGTCAGTGGGGTGCTGGTGGTAAAAGTTGTTTTCGGGGGAGAAGAAGATGGTGGAGAAACAGTCGGAGAGACGGGAGAGAACGGCGGCATCGGAAATGCCGATGCGGGCGAATTGGTTGGGGTAAGTGGACATAGAAAAAGCTCCTTTCAGGCAAATGAAAAATTAACAATTGGCAGTGAGCTATTAGGAATGAAGGGCAGTATGCAGCGAACAGAAAAGTTCAATGCAGTTCCTTCAGCGGAATTGGTTCTGCCGGAACGCCGCCGAAGTTCCCCAGTGGGAGACAGAGCCAAATCA
>OLZH01000550.1_pt1 | contig 13208 bp, 8 predicted proteins | sample 1673821 | NCBI WGS metagenome assembly OLZH01 (sample SAMEA103958128, study PRJEB25191) | human gut metagenome | reverse complement strand
ACTGGATGATGTATGAGCCGTTTTACTGGAGCAAAGGCATCAACGACTATCTGAACAACAAGAAGTACGCCTGCTACAGCAGCTACCCGGAGGACGAAATGCCCCCTGTTCCGGAGGCGACAGTACTGACGCTGGATGCCATCAAGGAAACGCAGGGCGGCTGGCTGGGTGAACGCAAAATCATGAGCGGAAAACCTACGCTGATGGAATCCTATACGACGGACAAGGCTTATTCCGTGTGCAAAGTGGACGTGTCGGGTTACAGACGTGTCCGCTTCCCGAGCGTTCCAGGAACAGGGCTTATCGGCAGTGTGTTTGCTGATGCGGAGGGAAACATCCTGAAGAGTATTGTGGTGCCGACCATCGGCTTGAAATTTGAAGCCGGCATGTATCTGATAGCAGACGTTCCGGAACGTGCTACAGCCCTGCATTTCTCCATTCTGAACACGGCAGAGTTTGACTGCGTGGTGCTGAGCAACAGCGACAAGATAGAGGACATGGAACCGGATTGGGTGCCCAATGAGGAGCATCTGTGTGCCGTTGTGGGCAGTTCTGTAGTGGGCAGCAAGTTGCGTGCCTGCATAACCGGAGCTTCGACCACGGCAAGCATGACATGGACGGACTTCCACTATTACAGCCAGCAGCGTGGCATGCAGCAGATAGACTCGCTGATGCACAGCCGCATCGCGAACCTGAGCTATGCAAAGTACGGGCGTAGGGACATGCAGGAACAATGCGGTGCCGGTCAGCATAACAATAACCGGACAACGGGTGGAACGGCCGACCATGGAATGACAGACACCATCGGCTATGACGAAGCGTATGTCATCAACAACAAAATCACGAATTCGCTGATTGAAGATCTGGTGCACCAGTTTGCCTGGTATAAGAGCCGTGACGAATACGGACAGGCGACTGTGGTGCAGGTGAACAATATCTGCTGCCTGGGCTACGAGGACATCTACGGCAACAAGTATGACATGATGGACGGCGTGGATCTGCCGAATGACAGCGGCAACCAGGGCAAATGGCGCATCTGGATGCCTGACGGCAGTATCCGTATGGTACAGGGCAAGAAGGACAGCGGTCAGTGGATTACAGGCGTGGCGCACGGCAAGTATATGGACATGGTTCCGGTAGGTAATTTGAACGGATCATCTTCTACCTACTATTCCGATAAGTATTGGATAAGCACCGCTACAGTCCGTGTGGTCTATCGCGGGTGCAACAATGCGAACGCGAATGGCGGGTTACGATGCTTCGTATGCGAGTGCGAATGTCGGCTCGCGTCTGGCCTTCCGCGGCAAAATCGTCCGGGCGCAAAGCGTGGCAGCGTACAAGGCGATACGCGAGGTGGCGTAAGCGCAAAGCGCCAAAGCGTGGAGCGAAGCGACTAAAACGAAAGAACGGGATTCGGATGGTTTCCGAATTCCATTTAAAAGGTATTCAAATACCGGCGAAGCCGGTCGAAAAAATAGAATTTTGAGGTATATGAAAAAGATTATCGCATTTTTAAAAATGAGTAACCGTTACAAGCATCTTATCGGTGGTTTGATGGTAGGTCTATTGGGATTTACTCCTTGGACGGCCTTTTATGCTGCGGCCATTGCAGCTTCCTGTCTGGAACTGAAAGATACTCTTCGGGGAAGTCCTTGGGACTGGATTGATTGGGGGCTCACCGTCGCGGGTGGCAGTATATCCGTTTTATTTTGGATGATAGTGTAATTCATTTATCTGTTTTGCCTGTTAAATCAGTAACTTTGCAAGCGGTAGAGTTCCCCAATAGTCCGTGTGGTCTATCGCGGGTACAACAATGCGAATGCGAATGGCGGTGTGTCGAATGCGAATGCGAATAACGATGCTTCGAATACGAATGCGAATGTCGGCTCGCGTCTGGAAATCTAACAAATCGGCGTACAGCAGCGGGGACGTGTCCCCGAAGCGGTGCCGAGGGGAGCAAGCCACAGCAACAGCACCAGAAAAGGTGGAAAGCTGAAAAATCACGCGTCGGGTGGAGTTTGGTAGGCTGTTATCAGTTCGAAGAAGTCAGACCCGGGGAAAGGAAGGCCCTCATCTTCCATGTTTATTAACCAATAGCTTATGCGCAGGGAAGGATATATTATCGAGGAAATCATCGAATACTCCAATATGTCGGAGGCATTCGATTCGGTACTTCGCGGAACCGATCGTAAGAGGTCAAGGCAGGGACGGTTCCTGCTTGCCCATAGGGAGAAGATTATCGCCGAACTGACGGCTTCCATTGCGGACGGCTCATTCCGGCTGGGCGGCTACCATGAGAGGGAAATTGAAGAATACGGTAAAAAACGTATTTTGCAGATCCTGTCCATGAAAGACCGCATCGCTGTGTTTGCCATCATGAATGTGGTGGACCGCCACCTGCAAAAACGTTATATCCGGACAACCGGTGCAAGCATCAAAAGGCGCGGTACTCATGACCTGATGAACTGCATACGTACCGATTTGCAAAAAAATCCGGAAGGCACGCTTTACGCATACAAATTTGACATCCGGAGGTTTTATGACAATGCGCGGCAGGACTTTGTTATGTGGTGCTTCCGGAGGGTGTTCAAGGACAAAAGGCTGTTGGTCTTGTTGGAGCGGTTTGTTAAGCTGCTGCCGGAAGGTATCAGTTTCGGACTGCGCAGTTCACAAGGGGCAGGAAATCTGCTTCTGTCTGTATTTTTAGACCACTATCTGAAGGATAAGTACGGGGTTCGTTATTACTATCGCTATTGCGATGACGGACTGGTACTCGGTAAAACGAAAGCGGAATTGTGGAAGATTCGTGATGCTGTTCACGGGCAAATGGGAAAAATATACTTGGAAATAAAGCCGAATGAACGGGTGTTCCCTGTAGAAGAAGGCATTGATTTCCTTGGCTATGTTATCCGTCCCGACTATGTAAGATTGCGGAAACGCATCAAACAGAAGTTTGCCCGGAAAATGCACGAGGTAAAATCGAGAAAAAGACGGCGGGAACTGATTGCCAGTTTCTACGGCATGACGAAGCACGCCGACTGTAATAAGTTGTTTAAAAAATTAACAGGCAAAGAAATGAGAAGTTTTAAAGACTTGAATGTCGCTTACAAGCCGGAAGACGGTAAAAAGCGATTCCCCGGAGTGGTGGTAAGCATCCGGGAACTGGTAAACTTACCCATTGTAGTGAAGGACTTTGAGACCGGTATCAAAACCGAGCAGGGAGAAGACCGCTGTATTGTGGCCATCGAAGTGAACGGCGAGGCAAAGAAGTTCTTCACCAACAGCGAGGAAATGAAGAATATTCTCGCACAAGTAAAGGAAATGCCGGATGGTTTCCCGTTTGAAACGACCATCAAGACAGAGACATTCGGCAAAGGTAGAACCAAATACGTGTTTACATGAGAAGAGTTGAAGGAAGTTCCGGGGTTTCGCTGATGGAATGCACGAACCCGGTTAAAGACAAATGGCGCATCCGATGGGATGTGCAGGAAAAAGAGAACGGCTCTGCCTCCTACATGGAAGAGGAGTTCGGGCATAAGCCTACTGATGAGGAAATCCGCACATTGGTTATGTCCTGGTATAACAGCCAGACTGATGCAGCTATCCTATCCGGATTCGCCTATAATGGTGCCCCTGTATGGCTTTCCACGGAGAACCAGTACAACTATAAGGCAGCATACGATCTGGCTGTTCAGACGGGCGGAGAAACCCTACCGGTCACATTCAAGTTTGGTTCGGATGAACATCCCGAATACCATACTTTTAGTCGGTTAGATGAGTTGAAAGACTTCTATACGAAAGCGGTAAGGTATATTCAGAAGGTTCTGGCTGAAGGCTGGGAAAAGAAAGATAAGTTCAATTTGGATTTATACCGGATTAAATGATTGATAATCCCTTCGGGGGAGGGATAAAAAAAGCCCCCGGCCTGTTAAAAGTAACGCCAATCACTTAGAACAACAAGTACGCCAGAGCGCACGACCGGGGGCAAATACCCTCTGTCGCGCTCTGGCTTTTTGTTGTCTAAAAATGATTGGCATTGCAAAAGTACAAAAATGATTGGATATGACATTGTTTGAAGCACTTAAATTTAACAGAGAACCGCTTGAAATGCTTATAAGTTTGGGCGGCAAGCAGGATGACCTTCGATTCATAGACTTATATACGGAGTATGAGGTCATGAAAAAACAAGGTGAAAAGACCACTTATGCAGTGGCGTTTTTGGCAAATAAATATTCGGTAAGCGAACGTAAGGTGTATGATGTTATCAAACGGTTTGGAAAGCACTGCACGCTCGGTGCAGTGTGATTGATGTGCCGGGGATGCCTTGTGTTGTCCGGTAGAGCTACCTTTGTACAACCAAAAATAAAGCTCATGAATAAGTATTACCAGACATTAGACAAGATACTCCAAACGGGCAAAATCCAGACCAATAGGAAAGGGCGTATCAAGTATCTATTAAACGAAAGGCTCATGCTAACCCCCGCTGATTTACTTGACATATTTGAAAGCCACGGGATAGCCAGGAAAAAGCTGAAAGAGGAATTGAAACTGTTTATGCAAGGAGTCCGGGATGTGGAAAAATACAAAGAGGCAGGGATTACCTGGTGGGATTATTGCGGCCATACCCTTGTAAACAGCTATCCAACTTACTTTGAAAAGCTTCCACCCCTCATAACCAGGATTAACCGGGAAAAGCGCAACAGCAAGAATTATGTCCTGTTTCTTGGAGAAACCGGGGTGGAAAGCAACCAGGCACCCTGCCTGAGTCTTGTGCAGTTCCAAATTGATGAGGGAGAATTGGTGCTATCTGCATATCAGCGTAGTTCTGATGCGAACCTTGGGCTTCCGGCTGATATTTATCATCTTTATCTGATGGCAAGGCAGGTGGAGCTTCCCCTGAAGTCCATAACCCTTGACCTTGGAAATGTGCATATATATGAAAATAACATTGACCGGACTCTGGAACTGTTATCCGGAGTTGAAAACATTAAATTTGACTTGAACGTATGAAGAATATGAATTTATCTGCACCACTGCCATTTGTAGGCCAAAAAAGAATGTTTGCTAAAGAGTTTATTAAAGTTTTGGAACAGTTCCCTGAAGATACCGTGTTTGTGGACTTGTTTGGCGGTTCCGGACTTCTTTCGCATATAGCCAAAAGAAGCAAGCCCGATGCTACTGTTGTCTACAATGACTTCGACAACTACCGGTTCAGACTGAAAAATATCCCACAGACAAATAAACTGCTTGCCGATATTAGGGAGCTGGTGGGTAATTCGATACCCAAACATAAACCAATTAAAGGGGAACTTAGAGAACGCATTTTTAAACGTATCGAGGAAGAAGAACTAAATGTTGGGTACGTGGATTTTATAACCTTATCATCCTCACTTATGTTCTCCATGAAGTATAAATTGTCTGTAGCCGAAATGCGCAAGGAAGTCCTTTATAACAACATTCGCAAGACCGGTTATCCGGAGTCTTCTGACTACTTAAAAGGGCTTGAAATTGTATCATGCGACTACAAAGCAGTATTCAACCAATATAAGGATGTTCCCGGAGTCGTCTTTTTAATTGATCCGCCTTATCTTTCCACTGATGTTGGTACGTACAATATGTATTGGCGCTTGTCTGATTATTTGGATGTTTTAAAGATACTCGAAAAGCATTCCTTCGTTTATTTCACATCCAATAAATCCTCCATACTTGAACTGTGTGAATGGATTGGAGCAAACAAAACCATTGGCAATCCTTTTGAGGGTTGTACAAAAAAGGAATTCAATGCCCACATGAATTATTCTGCCGAATATACAGACATGATGCTGTATAAGAAACAGGAAAAATTAGTTCATAAAACAGCTGCTTAGCACTGAACAAAGATACAATTTTTCAAGTAGAAGGCCAAACTTTTGAGCCTTATTTTAATGCCGTTATAAAGCCATTTTTTATGAAATTATAAAGCCGAAACAGAGGTCATTACAAAACTTTTGTTTCGGCTTTTTGAGTGTTGCGCGCTTTCCTTTTTTGAACGCTTCGTTTTGTCCTTTTCCCTGAAAATCGAACGCTTCGTTTCGGATTCTGCGGAAATTTGGATTTGCGGATTATATATGCCGGAGGGCATACCCGTAAGTATGGCAGATATTATTATTAACTCATATATAGTTAAAGCGATGAGAAACACTACTCCCCTACGTTTGGGTTTGCTGTCGGGCGGTGCTATGGCTTTTGCCATGAGCATGGGCGCCCAAACGCGTCCCAACATCATCCTTTTCCTTGTCGACGATATGGGTTGGCAGGAAACGTCTCTGCCTTTTTGGACAGAGAAGACGCCGCTCAATGAGCGCTATCGTACGCCCAACATGGAGAAACTGGCCGAGGCCGGCGTGAAATTTACTGACGCCTATGCCTGTGCCATCTCCTCGCCGTCTCGTGCGAGCTTGATGTCGGGCATGAATGCTGCGCGTCACCGCGTGACGAACTGGACGTTGGAATACAATACGAAAACCGACGCAGGAAGCAGCGTGATTGAACTTCCGGACTGGAACTACAACGGCATCCAGCCTGCGACTACGACAAACCCGAGAGATACGGTGAACAGTGCGCTTGTTACGTCTTTGCCGCAGGTCCTGCATGACAATGGCTATTATACGATCCATTGTGGAAAGGCGCACTATGGCTCGCGTTCCACGACGGGTGCAGATCCGTTGACCATGGGTTATGATGTGAACATCGCCGGTAGCGAGGCCGGAGGTCCCGGCAGCTATCTGCCCCCCTATGGCAACAGCAACTATCCCGTTCCCGGTCTCGACGATTATGCAAAAGACAATGTCTTTTTGACTGAGGCTTTGACCCAAGAGGCTATCAAGAAATTGACTAACTTCTTGGATAATAACGAAAGCAATCAGCCTTTCTATCTCTACATGTCCCATTATGCCATCCACGTTCCCTATACGGAGGATACAAGATTCTCGGGTAACTATAAGAACAAGGTTGACCCCATGTTGGGAGTGCAGCTTAATACGAGTGAGGTCAACCATGCCGCACTCGTCGAGGGAATGGACAAGAGCTTGGGCGATATCCGTGAGTTCCTGGAATCACGTCCCGGATTGGCCGAAAACACTATCATCATCTTCATGTCGGACAATGGAGGACAGGCTGTGTCCGTCCGTCAGGGCACCCAGAACCGCGATCAGAACTATCCGCTCCGAGGCGGTAAGGGCTCTTCGTACATGGGAGGCGTCCGCGAGCCGATGATCGTATACTGGCCCGGTGTGACCGACCAATACGCTGGCACATCGAACGACAGCCGCGTGATGATCGAAGACTTCTATCCTACGATTTTGGAGATGGCTGGCGTCACGGACTATGAGACGGTGCAGCATGTGGACGGCCGGAGTATCGTGGATATCATCAAGAACAACACGCAGGGGCGCGACCGCGTCAACATCTGGCACTTCCCGAACCTTTGGGGTGAGAGCCAGAGTCGTGACGAAGGTTATGGTGCCTACTCGGCCATCATGAAGGGTGATTATCACCTCCTGTATTTCTGGGAGACGCAAGAGCGCCGCTTGTATAACATCAAGGAGGATATCAGCGAGGAGAACAACCTTATTGATGAACTGCCGGATGTTGCCCGCGAACTGTCGATTGAACTGGCCGACTCGTTGCGTTCTTATGGCGCACAGCGTCCTTCGTTCAAGGCTACGGGCGAAGTGGCTCCTTGGCCAGACGACCCTTTGTTGGTGGCTGAGCCTGGAACAGTCCTCACTCCGGACGACCGCATCTTCCAATATAGTGACGACATGCAGAAACATTATTATCGCATAGTCGACAATCAGTTCTCGGCCGGAGGCATCCATCGCAATGCCTATTGGACGCAGGGTGAGCACTATGGATATAAGGCCATTCAAGCCAGCACAACGTTGAATCGTACCGAAAGAGACGGACTTTCTTTGCAGCTTTTTTATTTTGAGAAAGGCTCAGACGAGAACCACTTTCGCATCAAAACGCTTGACGGACAGAATGTAGATTATGTCGATGGTACTACTTCGGCTACGTGGAACGACGGAAAACCTGACGAGGCTACCGAAACTGTCGTTGACAAGTATTTGCAATACGGTACGCCGACGGCCGGTGAGTTCGTGATCCGCAAATCTGCTGAAGACAACTACTACCTGATCGGACAGGGAGACGAACTGATGAATAACCGCGGTAGCGACTATGGAGTGGACGCCAGCATGAAATGGGTGGTCAACGACTACGGTGGCAGCGTGGAAGAAGTAGCTGCCAACAAGGGTAGCCAATACAAGTTCGAACTCTATGATCCGAACGCGTCTGTGGGCGAAGGAGAAGTCGCAGAGCCTTTTGAGGGAATTTTCCGATACAGCAACGACTCGGTGCGTTATTATTATAACATTCGCGATAGCCGTCCGGAAGAATTCTTCTGGACCCAAGGTGAGCACTACGACAACCCGACTATCCAGATCAGTTCCGAAGAGCTTACCGGCGACGACGCAGAAAAGCAACTCTTCTATTTTATGGAAGGACGCAACAGCCGTTTCTTCACGATCTATACATACGATGGTCAGCCGCTGATATTTACAAGCGGAACGACTGTTTCGTCGTGGGACGAAGCGCAGAAGCCTGAGGCCGACCGCACGACTGTAACACAGCGTTATGTACAATTCGGAGACGGGACGCCTTCTCAGTTCCAGCTTGTCAAGACATCTAATAACAGTACTTATGGATTGCAAGTGCTCAATACTCTGCTCAACAACCGTGGATCCGCCAATGGTGAAGCTGCCAATATGCTTTGGGTGGTCAACGGATACAGCGGAAACTCGGTGAGCGATGCCGGAAGTCGCTATCGCTTTATCCCGCGGTCAAGCAAGATTGTGACGGGTATCAAGGGCGTGGAACTGCCTGTTGATCGTCCGATGACGCGTGCCGAACTGGCTAAGTTGGGCGACAAAGTCCAGGTGTATGACCTCCGCGGCATCCGTGTGCGCGACATACGCAATGCCGACCGTGGCCTCTACATTATCCGTACAGCGACGGACGCATATAAGGTTGCGCTCAACTAAGCTCAAACGTTTTTTAAGCAGAAGATAAACCAGCGAGGCCGACATCGTTGAACAACGGTGTCGGCCTCGCCGCTTCTTGTCTATACGCAGGAGTTACCGTGAATGGGGCTTCGGTTCGTGCGGGAACTGACCGGCGGACGCTGAGTCCGAAAACAATTGTAGCGTCCTGACTGCGAGGACGTGGCGCGGAATGGATAGAGCCTTCCGGTCGTTACGGCTTTCTTAGTCGCCTACCGGTCTTTCCGGCTCGTTGTCTGGGAAAAACGGAGCGGCGACCTGTTGTTCCAGTCAGCCGTTTCGTTTCTCCGGGTTGCCCAGTGGCTGAAATGATGTGACGCGGCGGGGTATGGATCACGGTGTATGATTGATTCTGCTTGGTGATCGGGATCGTCTTCGTTCCGTCAGTGCGCATTATCTGAGAGGGTGTAAATATAAACGGTGCTAGAAGAGGCTCTAATTATTACGGAAGTATTAACTTTGCCCCGCAAATTGATGTTTGTAACTATGAGAAAAATTACACTGTTTTTGTTAGCCCTGGCCATGGCAGCCGGGCAGTTATTCGCCGCCAATCCCATGCGGCGTTTGTTCCCCGTCGGCCAGAGCGACGGTACGGAGGTGATGGTCAACAGGGTGGGCAATGGCCTTGTTGGCTTTTATGCTACACCCGACGGTTGGGCGCTGGTTCGTAATGCTGCCGGCGATTTGTGTTATGCCTGTTTTGACGAGTCTGGAAACTTTGTGGCATCTGATGTAGTGGTGCATGACGAAGCAGTCCGTACGGCTGCTGAGGCCGACTATGTGAAACAATCGGCCATCACTGCCTCTGATGCTTTCAACCGCCTGAAGCCCGGCTTCGAAGCGCCGGTCTGCATCGTCACCTCTCTGGGACATAAGCCGGAGCTGCCGTCTCGAAACAGATCCATCCTGATCGGGCTCATCCGTGATATCGGAAATCCGAAAGCCACCCGCTTCGAGCTCCGTGCGCCGAACCCATTTACCAATACTTACCTCTGCGTTTCCTGCCTGACTGCTTTGGATGGCATCGAGTATGCACTCGCCTCCGGGAAAGGCCCGGAAGAACTTCTCGCCGAGCTTTCTAAGAAAGCCGGAGAAGAAGCCGGATACCTTGACAAGGATAGAGAATATCGCTGTGAAGACAACGTATTCGAAGACTATACGCAGGAAGAACGTGATGCTGTCTTCGGCAAGCCACCGGCTACCGTCTGGGACAATGTCAAGATCATGAAAGCCAATCCGGACAAAGTCGCTGCGCTCACCAAGAGCGGTGCGATCTCTGAACAGATCGTAGACTCCTTTGTCGCATCCATCCTTTACCGCTGGAAGAATGAGCTGATCGATCGGATCATTCCAGGCACCGAACTGGCTGTCAGAGGATATAAGAAGCTCGATAACGACGATAAGATCGATGAAAAGCGCTGGAAATCCATCAAGGCGAAGCGCATCGAGCTCGCTAAGGATACAGAGGATGAGAAATGCCTCTGCACCCGCCTGAAGGAAGCTCTCGAGGCGAATGACTTCGATACCGCTTCCACGCTGCAGGTGGAAATGGCAAAGAAAGCAGAAGCACTGGAAAAAGAATATCGCGTCTATGCGCTGAATATTCTGGACTAGAGAAATGCTGGTGCATCAGGGCGAGGGGGAAATGAAATTTCTAATCCCTAGCCACTAATCCCTAGCTACCAGTCACCAGTCACTACTAACCAACTATACATTCATCTGGCCGAAGATGACCTACTCTCTGGATACCCAGAGAGTAGGTCATTTTTATTTTACAGGCAAGCTCAAATAGGGGGGACAACCTGGATGAGACGTTTATGGAAAATGGAGTACTGCTACTCCACGCTGGGGTTTCGCCAGCTGTGTAAAAGGATCCAGAGATTAGGGGTTGGAGGTTAGGAATCAGCGAACCTCACCCATAGGCAAACAGCAATCAAAGACCAACAATCCACGATTATCAAGCAGGAGGAATTCAAAATGATCAACAACGACTTACTGTACTACATCCCGTCCGGTGAATTTGGCAAAGAAGGCGTCCTGGGACTCCTCAAGACCCATCCGGAAATCCGCTTCGTTTCTCTGGTCGGCATCGATCTGGCCGGCAATGACACCGATGAAAAGGTGCCGATCGAACTGTTCCTGAAAAACTACGATGATTTCTTCGCCGGCACAGCCGTACAGACCGACGGCTCCTCTGTCGTTCTGATGAACATCGCCACACTGAATGATGCCCGCGTCGACATGGTCGCAGATGCCAGCGTAAACTGGTACATCGACTACAATGAAGACAACCTGTACAGCAATGGCCGTCCGGTCGGCACGCTCCGCATCCCATGCTTCCTTCTGCACAATGGCAAATTCATCGATTCCCGTTCTATCCTGAAAGAATCCTGCGCTTTCGTCGCTGAGAAGCTGAAAGGTCTCCTGGCAAGCGGCAAGACGGTCAAAGGCATGGAAGATCTGCCGGTCGATGAGATCGAGGATATCAAATTCACCATTGGCACGGAACTGGAATTCTGGGTCAAGACACCGAGCGAAACAGAAACGGTACAGCACCTGTCCATTTCTCAGAGACTGCAGGAACAGTACTGGCAGAGAATGCGCGGCAACGTCAGAACTGCGATGGAAGAAGCCATCGAAGAACTGGATGCTCGCGGCGTGCATGTAGAAATGGGGCATAAAGAAGTCGGCGGTATTAAACCGAAGGTCGATGATCTGGGACATACCGTAGATGTCTGCGAACAGCTCGAACTTGACTGGCTCTTCTCCATGAATCCGCTGCAGGCGGCTGACAATGAACTTGAAGCCCGCATCATCATCCGTGAAGTCTTCCGCAAATACGGCCTCGATGTTTCCTTCCAGGCAAAACCGATCATCGGCGTTGCCGGCTCCGGCGAACATACCCATGTCGGCATCTGCGCATCTCTCAAGAATGGCAAGATCATCAATCTTCTGGCACCAAGCGATATGAAAGCCGACTTCCTCTCCACCATCGGCTATGGCTTCATCATGGGTATCCTGAAGAACTACGAAGCAACGAATCCATTCGTCTCCTCCACCACCGATGCCTTCAACCGTCTGAAACCGGGCTTCGAAGCACCGGTCTGCATCGTCACCTCCCTCGGCCACAATCCGGAAGTACCGTCCCGTAACAGAACCATCCTGATCGGTCTGGTCCGCGACATCGAAAGCCCGAAAGCCACCCGCTTTGAACTGCGTGCACCAAATCCGTTCACGAATACCTATCTCGCTGCCTCCTGCCTCTTCCTGACCGCACTGGATGGCATTACCTATGCGATCACCTCCGGCAAAGCACCGGAAGACCTTCTCGCAGAACTCTCTAAGAAACCGGGCGAAGCTGCTGACTACCTCGAAGCAGGCCGCGCCTATCGCTGCGAAGACAACGTATTCGAAGACTTCACCCAGGAAGAACGTGATGCTGCTTTCGGCAAGCCGCCGGCAACCGTATGGGAAAACATCAAGACCATGAAGGCAAACAAAGACAAAGTCGCTGTCATCACCGCCGGCGACAGCTTAAATCAGGTCATTGTAGACTCCTTCCTTGATTCCATCGAATACCGCTGGGAAAATGAACTCGTTGACCGCATCATCCCGGCTACAGAAGCACTCGTCAAGAGCTTCAAGAAGCTTTCCAGCGAAGATGAACTCGATGAAGAACGTTGGGAATCTATCGCAGCAAAGAAATATGAACTCATCAAAGATACCAAAGCCAGCAAGTCTATCGCGACCAAGCTCAAAGAAGCACTGGAAGCCAAAGACTATGACACCGCTTCTGATCTCCAGATCGAACTCTCCAAGAAGTCCGAAGCACTGGAAAAAGAATACGCTGTCTATGCGCTGAACATTGTCGGCTGATAGAAAGCAATAAAAAAGGAGCTGTGAAGAAATGAGGATTCATTTCTTCGCAGCCCCTTTTTTTGTTGCTTTCATTTGGTTCAGGGTTCAAGGTTCAGGGTTCTCGTGGCGGCTTCGCCGCCTTTTTTAGAAGATGGTATTCTCGTATCGCAGCCTTCCCCTCTAGGGCAATGCTGTTAAGTTAAGGAAATCGTTAGCTACGTAACGTCTTGCTTCCCCCTTCGGGGGAAG
>OLZH01000541.1_pt1 | contig 13311 bp, 1 predicted proteins | sample 1673821 | NCBI WGS metagenome assembly OLZH01 (sample SAMEA103958128, study PRJEB25191) | human gut metagenome | reverse complement strand
CTACTTTTGCTGTTTTAATGAAAACTTTGCAAAAAGCAAAAGTAGTTTAGAATTTAAGCAAAGATAGTGAAAAATATCCAATAGTACCAGCAATTCCCATGGAATAGGAAAACATAGCATATTAAAATAAAGATAGAGTACATTAAACGGAGGTAACAAGATGAAAATTAATCTAAATTCCAAATCCAAGAAAAAAATAATTTTAACAGGCTTAAGTGCTGCAGTTGTAATTTTAATTATAGCTGTATGCCTATTTAGCATGCTAAAAACAACAAAAAGTGAGAAAAAAGCAAATCCGGAATTAGCAAGAGCAATGGAATATGGAGAGCTAACAGAAAAAGATGAAGAAACACAAAGTGAATACGTAAGATTTAGCGCATATTTTGCAAGAGATTTAGATGGAAATGGATATGCCGAAAAGGTGAAAGGTACATGTAAAGAAGTAGAAGGAGAAGATACGCTTTACATGAGTTTAAACGTGCTTGGAAATGGAGTATTAAAGAATGCAAAAATAGAAATAGAATCAGATAATATGTATTTTAAAACAGCATTAGTAGATGATGAAACAATAAGTGGAAATTATATAAGTGAAAACACAAAAAGTATAAACTTAAAAGAAGTACAAGCAGGAACACAAAAATTAATATTTGGACAAGTAAGAAGTGGTGATTATAGATATAACAGTAGTAAAAAAGATGCAATAGGAAAAGATACAAAAAAATATAGTGGAATAAATAAAATAAAACTAACAGGAACACATGTATCAAATGATGGAAAAACAGAAACAGCAATAGAAAAAGAAATAGAGTTACCAGTAGATTGGTACAGTACAACAAAAGCAGAAATACCATATACATATGGAGCAAATGGAGAAAAGAATAAATATCAAAACTATAACACAGAAAGCATAGTAGATGAAGAAAACAAAGAAGTAAATTTAGAATTTAAAATAACAGCTCAAGAAAGTAATAATAAGCTAATATTAGCAAAATCAACGATAGAAGGAACAGTACCAGACTTAAATGGATATATGCCAACAAAAGTAGAGATAACAGGAGAAAATGTAGAATATACATATAATGACAAAACAGGAGAATTTACAGCATATAGAGAAGCACAAATAACAGAAGAAGGAATAGTAACAAAAGAGGCATATTCATCAGTTTGGAATACAGCAAGATATAATGAAATAAAATTAAAAGTAACATATCCATTAGAAGCATATGAACAAACAAATGGAACTATAGTATTAAGTATACCTGTAAAAGCAACATTTGAAGGATATAATAATCCAAATGAAGAATTTAGCAATCCATATGTAAGTAATACAGCAGAAGATGTAATAACAATAACATATGAAAGAGGCGGAGGAGATGTAATTTCATATGATGTACAAGTAGGAACATGGCTTCCAAGTCCATATAATGTGTATGTAGTATCAAAAGAAAATGCGGTAGATTATTACAATCAAGTAGAAGAAAAAACAAAAGATACATATGAAGTAAAATGGTATGTATCAAGAGGAAATTCTGGAACAATATCAAATGTTCAGTTAAAAGAGCAAGATAATAATTATACAGATAAATTCCAAAAGTCAGATGGAACATATGAAGATATGTTAAAGTACAGTAAAAATATAGGAATATACTTTACAACACCAGGTGCAATGTTTGGAGAAAATGGATGGATAAAAGTATATAATGATGAAACAGATGAATTAATACATGAATTTACAAGTAAAGATTGGGAAACATATACAAAAGAAAATCCATATTATTATGAAGAACCAGTAAATCATATAAGGATAGAGACAAGTAATGCTGAAAAAGTAAGTAGCTTTACAGCAGTAAGCATAAAAGAACTAGATAATGAACAATTAACAACAGATAAAACAAGAGAAGAATTTGATAAATTAAGTAAAATATATTCATACTTAAGTGGATATGCAAAATATAACGAAAAAGAAGATTTTCAAAAATTAAAAGATGATGTAGGAATTGCAAATTATGATGAGCCATTATCTATGGCACAAATAAATAATATAACACCTACAACATTATCTACACAAGAAACAACAAATATGAAAATATCAATAGGAACAGTTAACTTAGGATATAATGTTAAATTGTGGAAAAACGGAACATTTTTATTAAAATTTCCACAAGAAGTGTTACTTGCAGAAATAAATGATGTAAGTATTAATAATGGAAATGTAAGTATTTTAGGATATGATATTTACGAAAAAGATGGAAATTATTATTTAAAAATATTAACAGAAAATGAAAATCCAGAGAATTATACAATAACAGTAGATGTAGATGTAACTCCAGATCCAAGAAAACTGTCAGCAACAAGAGATGTAGAATTATGGGCATATAATGAAGAATGTAATAATTATAAAGATAGTTTAAGAAAAGAAGACACATATGACATTAACGGAGATGGAAATACAAAGGATATAGTAAATTACAGCAAAAAAAGCGTACAATTCGTAGGACCAACATCATTATTAACAACAGAGACAGCTTCAGATTACAATGATGAAGGTGATGAGTTAAAAACAACAGTAGCACCACAAGTAGCAGTAATAGATAAAACACAAAAAAATAAAACAGCTAAAATAAGTGTACAAATAACAAATAATTATTCTGGAAATATAAGTGGAGTAGTTTTAGTTGGAAAAACACCATTTAAAGGAAATACTTCACAAATATTAGGAAAAGATTTAGGTTCAACATTTACAGCAGAAATGACAGGAGCAATAGAATTACCAGAAAAACTACAAGGAATTGCAACTGTATACTATTCAGAAAACGAAAATGTAAATAACAATATAAATGATGAATCTAATAATTGGAAAACAGAAGCAGAAGTAACAGATTTTTCTAAGATAAGAACATATGCAATAGATTTAGGTGATTACCAAATTCAAAAAGGTGAAGAATATATATGTACATATGAAATACAAGTACCACAAGATGTAAATTATAATGATGTAACATATTCAAGTCATGCAGTATATTTTTATTTAGAAACAGATGAAGGTAAATTACAAGATCAAACAGAAACTAATAAACTAGGATTTATGATTGCTAGAAAATATGATTTAGAAATTAATAAAGTAAAAAAAGGAGCAGGTACAGCTGTTCAAGGAGCATCATTTAGTGTACAAGCAGAAGGAGAAGAAAATTCTAGAATAGTAGTAAGTGACAGCAAAGGAAAAATAAATATTACAGATTTATATGTTGGAAAAGTATATACAGTAAAAGAATTAAAAGCTCCAAGTGATTATGTATTAAATGGAGAAGAAGTAAAATTTACAACTGATGTAGATGAAAATGGAGATTTACAAGTAGAAAAAATATCTGGAAGTAGCGATATAAAAGTAAGTCAGGCAACAGAAAAATCAAATGCCAAAGTAAGCTTTACAGTTGTAAATGAACCAAAATATACTTTAAAACTAACAAAAGAAGATCAAAATGGAAATAAAGTACAAGGAGTAAGATTTAACTTAACAGGAAAAGGATTACCAGAAGCAGGAAGAACAGTAAGTACAAATAGTAAAGGAGAACTAACAATAACTGGACTATATCCAAATGAGGAATATACATTAACTGAAATTTATGCAGAAGGATATGTATATAGTGAAGCACCTATAAAATTTAAGACAGTATGGAATGGAAACAATTTAGAAGCACAAGTAATAGAAGGAAGTTTTAAAAACAGTCCTACAGTAGATAATAGTCAAGAAAAACAACCAATTATGAGTGCAAGTTTGGTAAATGAAAAATTAGATGAATATTATTTAACACTTGGAAAATTTGAAAAAGAAACACCAAATCCATTAGAAGGAGCATTATTTACAGTAAAAGGAAAATGGTTAAACCAAGATTATACAACAGATGAAGAAGGAATATTTGAAGTAGGACCACTATATTATGGAATAGAATATACAATAGAAGAAGTAATGCCACCAGTAGGCTATGCATTAAGTGATAACACAGTAAGATTTATTGTGAATAAAGATGAAGAAGGAAATCCATATTTACAAATATTAGAAGGTGAAATTAAGCCTAGTATAGATTTTGAAACAGAAGAAGCGGAAGAACAAGGAATTAGTACATATGGTCTAATTCCGTCTAAAATAATTGACAAAGATGGTAATGAGATAACTGATAAATACGTGTATTTTACTGGCGGAACACAAGTGACAATTGCATTAGATAATGAACCATTATTTAGCTTAACTAAGATAGATGGTGAAACACAAGAGCCATTACCAAATGTAAAATTTGCAATAACAAAAGTAGAAGATGATGGAACGGAAACTGAGGCACTAAATAGTAAAGGAGAAGTGATAGGAGAAACTCAAGAAATAGATGGAAAAACATATCAAGTAATAACCACAGATAAAGATGGAAGAATAACAGAAGATTTACCAGAAGGATATTATAAAGTTGTTGAGGTTGAAACATTAGAAGGATATCAATTGCCAGAAAACGAAGAAGACAGAACATATTTCTTTGGTATTGGAAAAACAAAACCAGCAGTAAAAGAATTAGTAGAGTTATGGAGTCAAACATTTGAAGGTAATGGTGAAATTACTTATACAGATTCTGTTGCAACAGATGATGGTGGATATGTAGTAATTGGAGATATTTATAAAAATGTTGTAATAGAGGCAAAAGATACAGTGAATAATGAAGACATATTATTACCAAGCTCTACCTACAAATCTGGAGTAATTATAAAATATAATTCTGAAGATAAAATAGAATGGGCAAGAACAATTTTAGAGAATATTAATGAGAACATGGCTTCAATTGAAATAACAGACGAAGGGGAGTTTGTTATTGCAGGAAATGTTGGTAAAACAACGATAAAGGCAGATAACACAGAAAACGGAGAAGATATAAAAATAAATGAAGGTTCTTATAATCAACAAGCATTCATAATGTTATGTAATAATCAGGGAAGAGTAAAATGGATAGAAAGAATAAATAATGGAACTTTGCATTCACAATATAATGGGATAAAAGTAGTTGATAATGGATATGTATGTGTTGGATATACAAATGCAGATATTACTATTCCAGCGGATAAAACAACAAATAATCAAGAAATTATTATTGATTATACAGAAGGCTCAACTTCAAATTATGGAGATATGATAGCTATAAAATATGATAAGGAAGGAAAAATAGAATGGGCAACATCTATTGGGGGAACTGCAAATGATATAGCAGTTGACCTAGAAATTAATGAGCAAGAAGAAATTGTTATTATAGGGAATACGAATAGTAGCAATATAAATATAGATAAATCAAAAATGATAAGTAATAATGAATTTAAATTAGAATTAAATGGTAAATTTAGTAGTTTTATTACTAAAATAAACAGTGATGGAAAAATAATTTGGATTAAAAAATTAATTGGATTAAATAATGGTTCGAACACAATACATTCTATAGAAAAAGCAGAAGAAGGATATATTGTTGTAGGAGAAGGTTCTGGATATAAATTGACTTCAGATGAAACTAAGGATGGTAGTGACAAACAAGAAGCATTCCAAGGAGCTTCAGGAGAAATAATGAAATACACTGAGGATGGATTAATAGACTGGATATACTCATCGGGAGTTGGGTCTTTAAGTAATATTGTTAATATTGGAAATGAAAAATATGCAGCAGTTGGTGGAGTTAGCTGGTTCGTAAATTTAGCAGGTAAAACTGCAGAAGGATATTCACCATCCTTTGATAGTAAAGGCACATATGATGCTATTATTATTAGATATAATGAAAATGGAAAAATAGAAAAGATAAATAGATTAGAAGATAAAGATTGGGGAGGTAAGTATTCAAAAGTTAATATTGATAAAGAAGGAAATATTATAGTTTTAGGTAGCATTTCTGGAGTGGCCAATATTAATATGGATGAGCAAAACAAAAAGATAATTGGAGCAATTAATGCTAAATATGATAAAGAGTTAAATTTAATAAATTCAACAGATAGAAACAAGTCAACAAATGAAATTTACTCAGCTATAGCAACAAACGATGGTGGCAACATTTCTGTTGGAAGATTTTCAGGAAAACTTGAAATTAGTTCGGAAAAAACAGTAACTGGTGAAAATATTGAGTTATATAGTAACGGAAAGTATGATTGCTTTTCTGTGAAATATAATTCAGAAGGATTAGTAGAAAATGCAACAGTAGTTGGAGGAGGATATGAAGATGTATTCTATGGCATAACAAAAGTAAGTGATGGATATATAGCTGTAGGAAGAGTTAATGAACAGTATACTTCTAAAGATGTTATAATTAGTGGGGAATATACACAAGATGGAGAAAACATTACAATTGATAATATTGGTAATCCATATGGAATAATCATAAAATATAATGAAGAAGGAAAAATTGTATGGGGAAAATCCATTATCTCAACACTTGACAATATAAAAGCTATGAATGATGGTGGATACATTGTAATAGGAGAAAATGGTAGAACGAATAAGATACCAGCAGAAATGACAGCGGAAGGTCAAGAAGTTACTTTATCAACAAAAGGAGTTGTAGTTTTAAAATTTAATTCAGATGATAAAATAGAATGGTATTCAAATATAGGTGAGTCAGGCAATTTTTATTTACAGAATTTAGATATAAACTTTAATAATGAAATATTTGCAGTAGGATACTTTAGTGGGACTATTAATATAGATGGAAGTAATACTGAAGATGGAGAACCTATAAGTTTGACAGCAAATTCAGGAGCAGTTGCAATTACTATAAAATATAATACCGAAGGCAAAGTTGTTTGGGCAACCACAGATTTTCGTTGTGGTAATTTAACGGAAGAAAATATTGTAGCAACTGAAGATGGTGGATATATAAAAGTATGGCATGGATTTACTAATACGGGTCTAACAATAGATGGAGATAAGACAGTTGATGGACAAGATATTACTTTAAAAGGAGGATGGACTACATATTTAATAAAATATAATGAAGAAAATAAAGTAGAATATGTTAAGAAAACATCTTTAAGTCAACAAAACGGAATAAACTATTTGATTTCAACTAATGACGGTGGTTATCTAGGTGTTGGAGGAATAGGTACGGGAGATAACAGTGGAATATTAATTATAAAATACGATAAAGATTTAAATGAAGAAGGAATAACTTTACAAGCGTATAGTAGCCAAGAAGGAAGGTATGAATTTGTTACAGAAATAAATGATGATGAATTTTTAATAATAGGAAATAGATTAAATAATGGTCAAAAAAGTGCTACTGTAACCAAGATAAAAATTAACACCATCTCAGCCGAAATACCAGAACAGCAGGAACTAACAATAGAAAACTACAAAAAAGAATACAAAATAACAACAGATGTAGAAGGTGTTGGGGGTACAATATCAGGTCAAGGATCAACAAATGATAATCCATACGAAACAGTAGAAGATGGAGGAGATAGTACAAAAGATATTGTAATAACACCAGAACCAGGATATAAAGTATTAGAAATAACAGTAAACGGAGAAAAAATAGAATTCACACCAGAAGAAGATGGAAGTGTAATACTAAATAAATTTGTTAATATGACAAGTGATAAGCATGTTGTAGTTAAATTTAGTAACACAGTTTCAACAGTAATAGTTCATCATTATAAAGACGGAACAACAGAAAAATTAGCAGAAGATGAGCTATTAACAGGAGAAATTGGAACAAACTATACAACAGCTCCAAAAACTGATATTACAGATTATGAAGTAGTAATAGAAAAACTACCAAGCAACGCAAGTGGTCAGTATACAGAAGCTGAGCAAGAAGTAATCTATTATTACAAACAAATACCTGTAAAACTAATAGTACACCACTATTTAGAAGGAACAGAAGAAGTAGTACCAGGTTCAGAAGATGACCAAATAAATGAAGAAAGAGAAAGAAATTCAGAATACACAACAAGTCCAGCAGAAGGATTAGATGCAAAATATGAATTAGTAGCAACTCCAAGTAACGCAGAAGGAACATTAACAGAAAATGAAACAGTAGTTACATATTACTATAGAGTAAAAGATTCAGCGGGAGTAATAGTACATCACATAGATACAGACACAAAAGAGAAAATAGCACCAGATGTAATTATTCCAGCAAATGGAACAGGGAAATATGGAGATAGTTACACAACAGAAATAAGTAAAGAGTTACCAGCAAATTATGAGTATGTAACAAGAACAGACAACTGGGAAGGAACAATGATAGATAAATTAACAGAAGTTACATATGAATATAAATTGGTAGATCCAACAGTAGAAAATGTAATAGGAAAAACAGCGACAACAGAGATAACAAGTAAAGATGATGAAATAACATATACTATTGCATATTCTGCAAACATATTAAATTACATAGGAAATACACAAGTAACAATAGTAGATACACTTCCATATGCAATAGATGAAGCAAAATCAACATTAAAAGGAGGAACATATGATGCAAAAACCAAAACAATAACATGGAAAGAAGTAGTAAATGGAATAGACACATATGCAAATCCAGAAAGTGGAAAGATATTAATAAATAAAACAATAAAAGTAGTATATACAAATGTAGACACTACACAAGAAACAATAGTAAATAATGTAAGTGGACAAGTAAAATTACTTACACCAGAAAAAACAAGTGAAAAAGTAACAGATAAAGCAGAAACTTTACAAAATTACAAAGTAAATGTAACTGTAAAAAAAGTATGGACAGACAATGAAACACAAGCACAAAGAAGACCAGAAAAAATTAAATTCACAGTAACAGCAAACGGAAAAGATACACAAAACACATATGAAATGAATGTTGCAAGTGAATCAAGTTATACATTTACAAACTTAGATAAATATGACAGCGAAGGAAATACAATAACATATGGAATAAAAGAAACAGTAATAGATGGTGAAGAGCATAAAGATGACTTAAAATTCTATGAAACATCAGAAACAAAAAATGAATTAGACAAAGAAACAGGAAATAGAGTAATAGAAATAACAAATACATTTAAAAAGCCAACTGACACAAAACAAATACTTGTTACAAAAGAATGGAAAGACGAAAATGATAAAAACAAAAAACGTCCGGAAGAAGTAACAATTCAAGTTACAGGAAATGGAACTACAGAAGATGTAACATTAAGTGAAGCAAATAAATTGGCAGATAATGTATGGCAAACACAAGTAACAGTACCTGTATATAATGATAATGGTGAAGAAATAGAATATACAGCAGATGAGAAAGACGTACCAGAATATTACGAAAAAACAGTAGAAGGACTAAAAGTAAGCAATACAAGTACATATACAAAAGTAATAACACATTATTACATTCAAAATCCAGATGGAACTTTAACAACAAATAAAGTACCAACAAAAGATGGAGGAGTAAACGAAGATACAATTCAAGAAGGTAATTTAGGAGATAACTATACAACAACACCAACAGAAGATATCCCAGATTACTATGAATTAGTACAAGAAAAACTTCCAGAGAATGCAGAAGGTACAATGAATGGGGAAGTAACAGAAGTAACATATTACTATAAATTAAAAGAATATGAATATACTGTAAATTACTTCTATGATGGAGTAAAAGATGAAAGTAAAACAGATAAATTAACAGCAACATATGGTGAACAAATAAAGGATTACACAGATAAAGTAAAACCAGGATATGCTTTCGAAAAAGATGAACATGTACCATTAACAATAACTGCAGATCCAAGTAAAAATGTAATAAATGTATATTACGAAAAAGCAGACTTTAGTTATACAGTAGAATATTACTATGATAATGTAAAAGATGAAAATGCTACAGAAAGTTATACAGCAACATATCAAGATGTAATAAAAACTTACGAAGATAAAGTAAAAGATGGATATAGGTTTGATAAAACAGAAAACTTACCATTAACAATAACAGAAGTTCCAGAAAACAATGTAATAAAAGTATACTATGTAAGAAAAGATACAAAAGTAATAGTAAAATACTTAGAAAAAGGAACAAATAAAGTATTAGATGAAAGTGCAAACTACGAAATACCAGGAAAAGTATTTGATGAATACGAAACAGAACAAAAAGAATTTACTGGATACAATTTTGTAGAAAGTACAAATAATACAAAAGGAACAATGACAGAAGAAGTAATAGAAGTAATATACTATTATGAATTAAAAACACCAAATGCAGAGCAAAATATAAGTAAAACAGCAACAGAAACAATAGAAAGTTTAGGCGATAAAATAACATATAACATTACATATACAGCAAATGTAATAGATTATATGGGAGAAGTAGAAGTAACTATAGTAGATACACTTCCATTTGCAATAGACACAGAAAAATCTGATTTAGCAGGTGGAACATATAGCGAAAAAGATAAAACAATAACTTGGAAAGAAACAGTATCTGACATAAATAGTTATGAAAATAAAAATAACAATATAGAAATAACAAAAACTATTACAGTAGTATACAAAGACTTAAAACAAGGAACAACAAAAATAGAAAACAAAGTAAGTGGAAACATTAAAACTAAGCTACCTGCAAAAGATTTTGGAACTGTAAATGCAAAAGCAGAAACAGGAACAAAATTTACATTAAATATACCAGTAAGTAAAATCTGGGATGACGACACAAATAAATTAGGAAATCGTCCAACAAGTGTAATATTCAAATTAACAGGAAGTGACGGAAGCGTTTATACAAAAGAAATATCAGTACCAGGAACAGCTGGAAGCACAACAACACAAGATAGTGAAAATCCAAATAAATGGAATGATATATTCGAAAATCTTCCAAAATATGATAGTGATAGAAATGAAATAGAATATACACTAACAGAAGAAGAAAAAGAAGAAGGCGATTTACAATTTTACGAAACAACAATAGATAATGAAAACAAAACAATTACAAATAGAGATAAATACGGAAAAGTAACAGTACATTATTACATAATAAATAATGATGGTAAAAAGACAAAAAATAGAGTGCCAGATAAAGAAGGTAATGAAGTTCCAGATATAATTATAGAAGGAAAAGAAGGTGCTAAATATGAAACAGAACCAGCAGAAGATGTTTCAGAAAAATATGAATTAGTACAGACAGAATTACCAGAAAACGCAGATGGTACAATAGAAAAATACAATCCAGAAAAAGAACAAGTCGTAATCTATTATTACAGATTAAAACCAGCTAAAGTAATAATAAATTACTTAGAAAAAGATGAAGACTCAGAGGACAGCAATAATGTTATCCTAAGCGAGCAAGAAGAAATAGATGGATATGTGGACGATAAATACAATACAGATGAAAAACATAAAAAAGAAACAATAACAAAAGATGGAAAGAAATATACATTGGTTGAAGATAGTGGAAATACAGAAGGAACAATGACAGTAGATGATATAAATGTAACATACTATTATTTACAAAATACAAAAGCAACAGTAAGATATGTAGCAAGAGATCCTGAAACACATGAAATAACAAAAGAACTAGAAGAACCATATACAGAAGAAGGATTAGTAGGAGACGAATTTGTAACAAATGAAAAAGCATTTATAGGATATAAATTAGTAGAGGCGCCAAAAGATAAAACAATACAAATGACAAAAGATGAACAAGTACTAATTTACTACTATGAACCAGTATATACAGGATTAGTAGAAAACCACATAGATATAATAAATGGAAATGTATTGTATACAGAAATACATGAAGTACAAGTAGGAGACGACTATAACATACCAAGCAAAGAATTTGCAGGATATGACTTAGTAGAAGAAAAACTTCCAGATAATAGCACAGGAACAATGGGAGAAGAATTGGTAACAGTAAATTACTACTATATTAAAAAAGCAGTACTAGAAGTAAACTATATAGACCAATTAACAGGTAAGCCTTTAGATGACAAAATAGTAGACAATTCAAAACATGAAGGAGACAAATACGAAACAGAGCAAAAAGACTTTGATGGTTACGACTTTATAAAAGTAGAAGGAAAGCCTGAAGGAACAATGCAAGTAGAAGTGGACGAAGATGGAAATATAGTAAACAACAAAACGGCCGTTACATACTATTACGCAAAGAAAGCCCAAATAGAAGAACATCATATAGATATAAGAACTGGAAAAGAATTAGAAGAACCAACAGTACATAATGGACATGTTGGAGATGAATATAATATACCGTGGGAAGAATTCTTAAGCTATGAAGTAGTAACAAAAGACGAAGATGGAAAAAATATGTTACCAGAAAACGCAGAAGGAAAATATACAGAAGAAAAACAAGTAATAACATACTATTACTACCAACCAGCAAAAGTAATAGTACACTATGTAGATATGACAACAAATGAAGAATTACAAGAAACAAATAAAGAAACAGGTAAGGTACAAAGTAGCCAAGTAGTAATAGAAGGAAGCAACCAAGTAGACTACGAAACAGAAGCAAAAGAATTCCCATATTACACATTAGTAGAAAAAGATGAAGAAGGAAATAGCTTATTACCAGAAAATGCAGAAGGAAAAATGAAGGTAGAAATAACAAAAGATGAAGAAGGTAAGACAAAAGTTAACAACATAATAGACGTATACTACTACTACGAACCAAAACCATTTAACATAGGTATAGACAAAACAATTACAAAAGTAACAGTAAATGGAAAAGAACAAAATATAGATAACAACAAGTTAACAAAAGTAGAAATTTACAGAAAGAATGTAAATAATACTAAGGTAGAAGTAGAATATACAATAAAAGTAACAAACAACGAAGAAGTAGACGGAAAAGCAATCATAAGAGAAAATATTCCAGATGGAATGAGTGTTATAAACAATGATGGAACATGGGACGAAAAAGATGGATATTTAGAAAAAGTAATACCAGAGATAAAAGTAGGAGAAACAAAAGAATACAAGATAACATTAGCTTGGGACAGAGGTGATAGCAACTTAGGAGAAAAAGACAATAAAGTAGAAATTATGCAAACAGAAAATGTACCAGGATTTAAAGATAACAACGAGCAAGACAATAGTTCAGACGCAACAATAATGATTAATATATCAACAGGAAGTGTGCCATGGCCATTAGTAATAGGACTATTAGCATTAGTAGGACTAGAAGGTGTAACATTAAGCTATGCAAGAGTTTTAACAAATAAACAAAAGAAAGCAAGAAAAACAAGAAAACATAGCAAATAGAACTTAGACGTTACATAGCAATCGGGGAAAGAGCCTAAATCCCACTAAAATAAAATATTTATATT
>OLZH01000538.1_pt1 | contig 13373 bp, 15 predicted proteins | sample 1673821 | NCBI WGS metagenome assembly OLZH01 (sample SAMEA103958128, study PRJEB25191) | human gut metagenome | reverse complement strand
CTGCACTCCGGGGAGCGGGAAGCGAAGCACCTATGCTGACCGGTCCGACTATGCCGCGTTTTTGCATTTCCGACAGCGCTAAGCCCGGTGTATTCAAGGGGGGATTGGGTGTAGGGTGCAATCAAACGTAGGAAGAGATCGTAAAATCCGTCCCATCGGTCTTAGCCGATGGGACGGATTGTTATCTGATATGGAAACCGATCAGGCGTTGTTAAGTTGCTTCTGGAGCCAATCCTTGCCGTCGACGTAGCGGGAGACGATGAAGGACACCACATAGTCGCCGGCAGCGTTGACCATGGTGGCGGGAGGGTCCACCAGATTGCCGATGGCCAGTGCGATGGGATAGGCGACAGCCAGCTGGTCAGGGAAGAAGATGGTGCAAACCACCAGTTCGCCGGTACCGCCTCCGCCAGGGATACCACTCATGGCCACAGAGGAGAACACCGCCACGATGATAGCCAAAATAGCCTTATCCGTGGAAAAGTCCATCCCGAACACGCCGAACAGAAATGCCACCTTGATGATGGCGGACATGGCCGAGCCGTCCATGTGCATGGTAGCGCCCAAGGGCAGCACGATGTCCGTCACGTCCTTGCTGATGCCGGACTCCTCCGCCACCTCCATATTGGTGGGAATGGTAGCCACGCTGGAGCAGGTACCGAAGGACACCGCCGCCGGGCGGAACAGCTTGGAGAACATGATCTTGGCGCCGCCTTTGCCGCCGCCGAACCGGGCATAGATGGGGAAGAAGATAAACATATAGGCAAAGCTCATCACATAGTAGATGATAAGCGTACGGCTGTAATCGCCGATGAGCGTCGGGCCATAGGTGGCCACCAGGCTGGCGAAGAAGCCGAAGAAGCCAATGGGCGCATAGTAGGTGACCAGCTTTACGGTCTTCATAATGCAGTTGGTGATATCCTCCAGGAACTGCGCCGTCTTGGTCTCGGGACCGCCATTCATCTGGACACCGAAGCCGAACAGCACCGCCGCCACGATCAGGGGCAGAATGGCCCGGCGGCTCAGCAGCTCCGCAAAGTCAGGCTTCGTAAAGAAATTGACGATCATATCGCCGAAGCCCAGTGCTTCGCCGACCTCGCCCTCCACGATGGTGTAATGTCCATCTACCAGCGGGAAGATGCGGCAGACGATATACATCAGTACACCGGCAATGGCGGCGGTGACGAGGAACGTGGCGATGGTCACGCCCATGATCTTGCCGGCGCGCTTCACGCTCTTCATATTGGCGATGGCGGAGGCAATGGAGCAGAACACCATAGGCACCACCACGCAGAACATCATATTGATGAACAGCGTGCCCAAAAACTCGATCTTGCTGCCGAAACTGGGCGCAAACGCGCCTACCAGGCAGCCTGCCACGATGCCGGCAAGCATACACAGAATAAACCAGTAGTTCTTCAGAAATTTTTTCATAGTGACCTCCCACTCTCTCAAATGAAGTCTTACAGTCCCTATTATACGGGCATTTTTCGCAAAGTAAATCAGAATTCCTGCGTTGTTATTTGCAAATCCTGCTGTTTTCCTTTGGTGTCCGCCGAAGGCCCATGGCCAAACTGCTTTTTATAGGCCCGAGAAAAGGTAGAGTAATCCTGATACCCCGCCTGTGCCGCCGCCTCCGCCGGGGTGCAGCCCTGGCCCAACAGCTGCCGGGCCAGCAGCAGCCGTTTCTCTGTCAGGTATCCATGCACGGAATACCCCGTCTCCTGCCGGAACCGGCGCATCATGTGGTACTTGCTGATATAAAACCGCGCGGCCAATTCATCAATGGTCAGTGGATCGGCCAGGTGCAGGTTCAGGTATTGCAGCAGTGACACCACCTTGCTGTCGCCGCCGGCGGCGCCTACCCGGTGGCCACCCCGGACCACCCGGTTCACCTCCACCATCAGCTCCGTAAACTGCGCCTGCGCCAGCAGCGCTGCCCCGTAGCCGCCCTGCCGTACCGTCTCCGCCAATGCCTGGAACAGCGGCCGCACCCGGCTGCCGCCCTCGTCCCGGTATACATATTGAAATGTCTCCTGTGCCTGTTGGAAGCACTCGGACGGATCGCAGTCCCCTGCCGTCAGTGCACGCAGATAGTCCGGTGCGATATACAGGATCATCCTCTCATAGTAATCCCCCGTCTCCACCACCGGCCGGTGGATGCTCCCGCTGCCCACCAACACGAAATCCCCCGGGGCCAGCTCATACCGTTCCCCCTCCACCGCATAGCCAGCTCTGCCGGCCAGCAAAATGATGATCTTGTGGAACGTATGGTAGTGGTATTCGATATATTCCCCCCGCCCGTCCGCCAGATGAAACAACCGAAACGGCTCCTTCAGGTATCCCCTCGCCTCATATTGCAATGGTTCCATGTGCTCACCTCCGCACTTTTTGCCGTTATTATATCACTTGCTATGCAAATATTGCAAGTTTCCTTTTCAATTATAACCATTCTGAAAATTTTGTTTCCATTTTGTAATTTTTGTGTAGCTTTTTTGATAGACTTGTGCTATGATACTTCATGTTAGATGTCGGGGGAGCCATTTCCCCGCCGACTGACGGTATATGCCGGGAGCCTTACCCCGGCAGATCCTATGCGAACGGAAGGTAATATCCCATGCTTGGAAAACAGATCGCAGCGCTGAGCCTTTCCGGCCTGCTGCTTTTCTCTGGCGCTGTCACCGCCGCTAACGCGGACGAGGCCACGCCCATCGACACCACTGGCTACGCTGCCGCGGCCGAGGTCCTGGCGGACAACGGCGTGGCATCCAGCGCTGCTACCGCTATGCAGACCGGCAGCGGCCTGCGTCTGGCCCAGGCCTCCGGCTTGCTTGACGGCGGCGAGACGCCCACCCTCAATCAACTGGCCGCCCAGGCCCTGCTGCAGGAAACGGCTGCTCTGGAAAAGCAGAACTTTCTGGCAGAGTATGACGGCGTTCTGGTAGACTGCGGCTCCTATCTCTCCCTGCGCGCCGAGCCGGACACCTCTGCCGATCGCCTTCGCATCATCTTTGACGGCAAGGCAGCCCAGCTGCTGGACGTTACTGACGACGGCGAATGGTACAAGATCACCTATGGTACCGACACCGGATACGTTCTGGCCGAGTACTGCCAGCCCGTGCACTACGCGGACTATGAGGGCACCGCCGCCACCAATACATTGCTGGAAGACGTTATTTCTCAGGCGTACACATATCTGGGCACCCCCTACCGCTACGGCGGCACCAGCTACAGCGGCATCGACTGCTCCGGCTTCACCATGAAGGTCTTTGGTGCTTTCGGCATCAGCCTTCCCCACGGCGCCACCAGTCAGTATTATATGTGCCGCGGCGTCACCACAGAGGAACGTGCCCCCGGCGACCTGGTGTTCTTTGCCACCGGCGGCAGCGGTATCGGCCACGTGGGCATCTATCTGGGCAACGGGCAGTTCATCCACGCCAGCACCTCCAGCGGTGTCATCATCAGCTCCCTGTACGAGAGCTACTATGCCCGCACCTACCTGTATGCCGCACGGCTCATCGAAATGTAAACACGGCAGCTTCTTCATGGCTCCCTTTTTGGATTCGGAAGCGCCAGCCTTTTGGCTGGCGCTTTCGCTTTTTTCTTGTACTCTGCATATTTGCATATTTATTCAATTATGCGACTATCGTATACAGCAATATACACAAGCATCTTTCCTTTGTTCCCCAGTTTATCATGTGCTTCTTGTACAAATTTACATTTCGTACGGATTTTTATACAAATTCATGTTGACATTTATTCACATCAGGTGTATAGTAGCCACTGTCAGGAGGAACACCTCCGAGAATACATGTCTATATTCCGGTTTCCGGTATAGAACCATACACGATTTTGAAAGGAAGTAAGTAACATGAAAAAGTTTATGGCAATGCTGCTGGCGCTGGTCATGGCGCTGAGCCTGGTGGCCTGCGGCCAGAAGGCTGACGACACCGCCAAGGATGATGCCAACACCGATAACACCGATGATTCTCTGGTGGTTCTGGAGAACGTGGTGGATTGGGGCGAGACGGAGCCCTACCGTGTCCTGGTGCAGAAGGGCGACCCCAAGGGTCTGCTGGAGGGTATCAACAAGGCCATCGCTGAGCTGACCGCCAATGACGGCGCTCTTATCAAGGAAATCGAGGACAAGGTCGCTTCTCAGGATACCTATATGCCCGACGCTGTTTCCTCTGACCTGGCCGCCGAGACCACCGATGATACCGCCGCCAGCGACAAGCCCGTTCTGGTCATGGGCACCAGCCCCGACTATCCCCCCTATGAGTTCTTCGCAGATGCTGCTATGACCGAGTACGCCGGCATCGACGTGGAAGTAGCCAAGTATATCGCCGAGTCCATGGGCATGACCCTGCAGATCGAGTCCATGAACTTCGACAACCTGGTGACCTCCCTGAGCAACGGCGACTTTGACGTGGTGCTGGCCGCCTGCGAGTACACCGAGGAGCGTGCCAAGGCTTGCGACTTCTCCGAGCCCTACTACACCGATCTGCCTCCCGTCATTCTGGTGAAGGCTGCCGACGCCGACAAGTACAAGACCGTTGACGATATCAACCAGGCCTCCGTCATCATCGGCGCCCAGAAGAACACCACCAAGGCCATGGCCGCCGCGGATATGTTCCCCGAAGCTGCCAACGGCATGGTTCTGGAGTCTCTGGTCCCCACCCTGGTCACCGAGCTGAAAAACGGCACCATCGACCTGCTGGTATTGGACGGCAACGTGGGCCTGAGCTACGTGGGCTGATCTCCCTGTTCCCTATCGCAAACGTGCAAGGCAGATGCCTTGCACGCTTGCGTGTTCTTAAGAACTCTTGAAAGGATGCTTCGTCTATGTCGTGGAATGATCTGTTTGTCAACATGGACAACACCAACTTCTTCAACTTCTCGTTCCTGCCCAAGTACGGCTCCGCCTTTGTCCGCGGCTTTGAATACACGCTGCTGCTGGCGGTGGTGTCCGTGCTGCTGGCCGTGATCCCCGCCCTGTTGCTGGCCATGATGCGCCTGAGTAAGATCAAGCCTATCAAGTGGTTCGCCGGCGCGTATATCGCCGTGTTCCGTTCCACCCCCATGCTGGTGCAGCTGTCCATCATCTACTTTGGATTGTTCCACTACATTAGCCTGCCCCGGACACTGTTGTTCGGCTTCATCGCCGTCAACCGCTTTATCCCCGGCGTGGTGGCGCTGGCACTGAACAGCTCGGCGTATGTAGCCGAGATATTCCGCGCCGGCATTCTGGCCGTGGACAAGGGGCAGACCGAGGCGGCCCGTTCTCTGGGTCTCAGCAGTTGGCAGTCCATGCGTCTGGTCGTGCTGCCCCAGGCCATCAAGAATGTCCTCCCTGCCCTGGCCAACGAGGTGGTCACCATGGTGAAAGAGTCCTCCATCTGCTCCGTGCTGGGCATGGCGGAGATCATGTACACCGCCCAGACCGTCTCCGGCAACAGCTACATCACCCTGGCTCCCTACGTGCTGGCCGCGCTGGTCTACTTCTGCATCAACTATCCCGCCTCCAAAGCCATCGAGGCCATAGAAAGGAGAATGCGCCGTGGCGATAAGCAGTAAAGTTCTCATCTCCGTAAAGCACCTGGTCAAGGAATACAACCACGGCACCGTTCACGCATTGGACGGCTGCGACCTGGATATCCATAAGGGCGAGGTGGTGGCCATCATCGGCCCCTCCGGTTCCGGCAAGTCCACGCTGCTCCGCAGCTTGAATATGCTGGAGGAGCCCACCTCCGGTGCCATCTTCTTCGACGGTGTAGACCTGGCCAGCAAGCAGGTAAACATCGATCAGCACCGTCAGAAGATGGGCATGGTGTTCCAGCACTTCAACCTGTTTCCCCATAAGACTGTGCTGCAGAACATCACGCTGGCGCCCGTCACCCTGAAGAAAAAAACACCCGCTGAGGCCGAGACCCAGGCCCGCACCCTTTTGGAGCGCATCGGCCTGTCCGACAAGGCCAACGAGTACCCCAATATGCTCTCCGGCGGTCAGAAGCAGCGTATCGCCATCGTTCGGGCGCTGGCCATGGATCCGGAGGTCATGCTCTTCGACGAGCCAACCTCCGCCCTGGACCCCGAGATGGTGGGTGAAGTGCTGGACCTGATGCGCGACCTGGCCAAGGACGGGATGACTATGGCCGTGGTCACCCACGAGATGGGCTTCGCCCGTGAGGTAGCCGACCGTGTGGTCTTCATGGCCGATGGCAAGATCCTGGAAGAAGGCTCCCCCACGGACATCTTCGACCATCCCCAGGACCCCCGACTGCAGGATTTCCTCAGCAAAGTGCTGTGACAACGATAAAAAGCCCACCCCAAAAGGGGTGGACTTTTTATTATCCTTATGACTTTCCGTGTATCTCATTGCCGCAGCGGGGGCAGGTGATGACGATGCGCCCTTTCCCTTTTGGCACCCGGCACACCGCGCCGCAGCCCGGGCAGGTAAAGTAGCAGTGCTCTTTATCCATCCGCTGCTGCCTTTTCCCGGCCATACGTCGGCTGATGGGCCACCAGACCTTCTCCATGAACTTCGCGTTCTCCGCCCGGCGCTTCTCCAGATTGCGGGAAAACATCCGGAACAGTGCCAGCAGGGTGATGATCCCGGCCACGGTGCCGATGATGCTGTATGCCAGCGGCACCTTCTCCCGCAGAAAAATGTTGATGATATCCAGTACCAGAGCCGTCCAGACCATGGTCAGCGTCAGCCGGTCCACACCGTTGCGCCCATACATGAAGCGCGACAGCGCGTTGCCAATACGTTGCAAGAAGTTCATAAAACCGTCCCTTTGCCTTCCGCGTCCACACCGCAGGTTTTCTGACAAGGTATTTTACAGGAAAAGTCAGCAAAGGTAAACCCCTTTTATTCAAAATTCACAGAATGGACAAATTTTTGTTTTTTTACTGCCGGTGCAAAACCAGTCCCGCCGCCTTGCAATTCGCCATAAACCTATGCTATAATAAGTTGATTATGCACCGCGAGCCGGCGGTCACCCGCCGGCTCGCCGCAGGCCCCGACCTCTCCGGGCGGGATCGGCTGCGCTGTCTGCCGCACTGCGGGGCCTGCATATCCCATACTATGCCGCCGCACCGCTGCCGGTGCGGCGCGAAAGGAAGCTGCTCTATGATCAAGATCGCCCCCTCCATCCTGTCCGCGGATTTTGCCTATCTGGCCCGTGACATCGAAAAGATCTCCACCGCCGACTACGTCCACGTGGACGTGATGGACGGTCTGTTCGTACCCAACATCTCCATCGGCATCCCGGTGGTCAAGTCCATTCGTCCCACCACCGCCCTGCCGTTGGACGTCCATCTGATGATCGATCGCCCGGTCCGCTATGTAGAGCAATTCTGCGACGCCGGTGCGGACATCGTCACCTGTCATGTGGAGGCGGACACCGAGGAGAATATTCTCTCCGCCCTCGACAAGATCCACACCAAGGGTAAAAAGGCCGGCGTGGTCGTCAAGCCCAAAACCCCGGCCAGCGCCGTCCTGCCCTTCATCGACAAGGTGGAGCTGATCCTGGTCATGACCGTGGAGCCGGGCTTCGGCGGTCAGAAGTTTATGGCCGATATGATGCCCAAGGTCCAAGCCATCCGCGGTTATATCGATGCCATGAACCCCGCCTGTGAACTGGAGGTAGACGGCGGCGTGGATGGCGACACCTGCAAGCTCTGCATTGCCTCCGGCGCCAACGTGCTGGTGGCCGGCAGCGCCGTATACAAGGCTGCGGACATCCCCGCCAAGATCAAAGAACTGAGAGGGTAACATCCTATGGAGTATTTTCCCGCTCCGCTGGAAAAATTAGTGGAGCAGTTCGCCCGCTTGCCGGGCGTGGGCTATAAATCCGCCCAGCGGCTGGCCTTCTACGTGCTGTCCCTGCCGGAGCAGGAGGCCCAGGCCTTTGCCGACGCCATCATGGACGCCAAGCGCAACGTGACCCTCTGCCCCGTGTGTCAGAACCTGACCGCCGGCGGCCTGTGCCCCATCTGCGCCGACCAGAAGCGCGACGATGCCACCATCTGCGTGGTGGCCGATCCCCGGGACGTGATCGCCATCGAGCGCAGTCGGGAATACCGCGGCCGTTACCATGTGCTTCACGGCGTGCTGTCCCCCATGAACCACGTGGGGCCCGATGATCTGCACATCAGATCCTTGCTGGACCGCGTGGCCCAGGGCGGCATCACTGAGGTCATCATGGCCACCAACCCGGACACCGAGGGCGAGGCTACGGCGCTGTACATCGCCCGGCTGCTCAAGCCCTTCGGCGTCAAGGTCACCCGCCTGGCCTATGGTATTCCCGTGGGCGGCCACCTGGAATTCGCCGACGACGCCACGCTCATGCGGGCCCTGGAAGGGCGGCGGGAGCTGTGAAACGACTCGCCTGCCTTATCTTGGCCGCGCTGATGGCCCTGTCGCTCGCCGCCTGCGGCACACAGAAGCGTGAGACGCTGGAGCTCTTCGCCATGGACACCTACATGACCTTCGTGGCCATCGGCGACGGCGCTGATGACGTGCTGACTGACCTGAGCCGCACCGTCAACACGCTGGAATCCTCCCTCTCCCGCACGCTGGACACCAGCGAGGTCTCCCGTCTGAACCGTGACGGCTCCGCCGTCTGGGACGAGGACGGTGCACAGCTGCTGTCGTGGGCGCTGCAGCACAGCCAGGAAACGGACGGTGCCTTCGATATCACCATCGCCCCGCTGGTGGAGCTGTGGGGCATCACCTCCGACAGTCCCCGCGTCCCCTCTCAGGCGGAGATCGACGCACTGCTGCCTCTGGTGGGCTATGAGCACGTCCACCAGTCCGAATTTTGCAGCATCTCTCTGGATGAGGGCTGCTCCGTCGATCTGGGCGGCATCGCCAAGGGCTACGCCTCCGACTGCGCCGCCGTCCTGTTCCACCGCAGCGCCCTCACCGGCGGCTGCGCCAATCTGGGCGGTAACGTGTACGTCTACGGCACCAACGCCCAGAACAAGCCCTGGTCGGTGGCCATTCAGGATCCCGCCGACAGCGAGGGCTATGTCTGCACCTTGAGCCTGTCGGATGCCTTTGTGGTCACCTCCGGCGGCTACCAGCGCTATTTCACCGCGCCGGACGGCACGGTGTACCAGCATATTCTCGATCCTAAGACCGGCTATCCCGTCCAAAGTGACCTGACCAGCGTCTCCGTCGTCACACGGGGCGGCTTCGGCGGGCAGGGCACCCGTGCCGACGCCTACTCCACCGCCCTGTACGTTATGGGTGAGCAGGCCGCCGTGGACTTCTGGCGCTCCCAGAGCATGTCCTTCGACATGGTGCTCATCACCCGGGACGGCCGCGTGGTCTATACCCCCGGCCTGGCTGACTGTTTCAACGAAAAGGACGGAACCGCCTATGTCTACCAACTCCTCGCCGCCTGAACTGAAATGGAACCGCTTTGACGCGCTGGTGGCGCTGGCGGTCGTGCTGCTGGCCGTCGTCTCCGCGCTGTGCTTCTATCTGCCCAAAAACCAAAGCGGCGCCCTCACCGTGGTCATCGACATCTCCGGTCAGGAGGTCCGCCGTGTCCCCCTGTCCGACTTCACCGAGGCCACCGTCACCAGCCGCGGCTATACGCTGCACATTGCCGCCGAGGGCGGCGCCGTCTCCGTGACTGACAGCGACTGTCCCACCCAGGACTGCGTCCACACCGGGGCTATCTCCCGCGCCGGGCAGTCCATCGTGTGCCTGCCTGCCCAGGTGGTCGTCCACCTGGAGGGTGCGTCCACGCCGGACGCGCCTGACGCGATCGTGGGGTGAGCACATGAAGTGGACAGCAAAAAACATCGCCCTCTGCGCCGTGCTGGCAGCGCTGGCGCTGGGGCTCAGCACCCTGGAGGGGCTGTTCCCCATCTCCCTGCTGGTGCCCCTGCCCGGCGTGAAGCTGGGCCTTGCCAACATCGTGACGGTGTTCGCCCTGTATCAGTTGGGTGCCGGCGCGGCGCTGGCCATTCTGCTGACCCGCTGTCTGCTGGGCGGACTGTTTGCCGGAAACCTGTCGGCCATGCTGTTCTCCGTGCTGGGCGGACTGACCGCCATGCTGGTGATGATATTCCTGCGGCGTCTGCCGAAGCTCAGCGTCTACGGCGTATCCATCGGCGGCGCGGCAGCGCACAACATCGGCCAGATGGCCGCGGCGGTCATCACCCTTGGCAGCACCATGGTCCTTGGCTATCTGCCCTTCCTGCTGGCCGTGTCCCTTTTCACCGGTGCGCTGACCGGCTTCATCACTGCGCTTCTGCTGCGTACCACGCGGCATATCCGATTTCACTGAGAGGTGCCACTATGGATAAGAAAGATCAGATCATTTTGCAGCAGCTGGACGTGATACGCTCCATGACGGAGAACAACGTCCGCCGCATGGGCAGCGACTTCTGGGGCACGCCCTTCCAGGACGTTGGCAAGGCCCCCGCCGCCCCCGGAAAGCCTGCTGAGCCCGAAAAGCCCATCCCCCCCACCGCCGACGCCAAGCCCGGCGATGCCGCGCCCGAAAAAGCCGAGGAGCTTCCGCCTCCGGAAAAAATCGAGGACCTACTCGCCGAGCTGGACACCTACATCGGCCTGAACGTGGTCAAGGACGAGGTCCACGACCTCATCAACATGGTCCAGGTCTACAAGCTCCGCGAGCAGCACGATCTGCCCACCACCGATATGTCGCTCCACATGGTCTTCACCGGCAACCCCGGCACCGGCAAAACCATGATGGCCCGCATGATGGCCCGCATCTACCGCAGTCTGGGCATTCTCAGCAAGGGCCAGCTGGTGGAGGTGGACCGCAGCGGTCTGGTGGCCGGCTACGTAGGTCAGACCGCCCTCAAGACCCAGAAGGTCATTGAAAAGGCCATGGGCGGCGTGCTGTTCATCGACGAGGCTTATGCCCTCAACGGCAAGTCCGAAAACGACTTTGGTCAGGAGGCCATCGACACCATCCTCAAAGCCATGGAGGACCACCGCGACGACCTGGTGGTCATCGTGGCGGGCTACACGGAGCTGATGGGCAAATTCATCCACTCCAACCCCGGTCTGGAGAGCCGCTTCAACCGTTTCCTGCTGTTCGAGGACTACACCCCGGAGGAGATGTTCGAGATCTTCAAAATGCGCTGTGGCAAGGGCTACGTCCTCGCGCCGGAGGCCGAGCCCCTGGTCCGCGACTACATCGCTGAAGAGAGCGCCGACCCCAGCTTCGGCAATGCCCGCGGCGTCCGCAACCTGTTCGAGCACATTCTGGTGGCCCAGAACAACCGTTTGGCCAAGATGCCGACCGTCACCCGCGAGGACCTGATGACCATCACCCCCGACGATGTGCTCCATGCCCGTGGCAAGCTGGACGACTGACACGCAAAAAAAGAAAGCCCGTATGGGCTTTCTTTTTTTGTTCGCTCAGTGCCGCTTCTTGCCGACCCACGCCATGCCGGTGACGGACAGGACAGCCGTCACGGCGTAGATGCCCACGCCCGCGTCAAAGGTCTTGGGAGAACCCTTGGTCTCGTCCGCCTTGGTGTCGGTGGTGGGATGGTAGTAGTAGTGGGGCGGGGTCTGCAGCACGGTAATACTCTCTCTGACAGCGTTGGACACGACCTGGGAATCATTAGCGACCACATTGCCTGCCTTTACACCCTTGGTAGTATCCACCGTAGAGGGAATCGTGTTGTTCTCCATTTTAATGACGATTTTTGGGGTATCCGTTTCCGAATCCAGAGAGCCACCGTTTGCCTTTACATCATCATACAGCAGATAGCCGGTACCTGTGATGGTGTTGTTACTGATGCTAATATCCGGTGTGCCGCCAGTCTTCAAAGCAACTTCGTGGATCATAAATGCATTACTTCCATTAAGAGTCAGATCATTGTTCTTGATTTCGATTTTGCCTACACGGCTTATCTGCACGCAGGAATAACCAGGTGCCACAGAAATCGTATTGTTGCTGACCGTGGCCTGTGCGGTGTTCTGGTCAACATTTACACCACGCTCATAGCCGGAGATCGTATTCCCACTGATGTTGATATTCAGAGATTCGGTAGCGCTTCCCTGTACATGAATAGCAGTAGCGCCACTGGTACCAGTACCATCCAGTGTGCTGTTAGTCACAGCATACTTACCGCCCACATTGTTGTAGCTATAAATTCTAAGCCCCTTGACAGTGCAATTATCCACCCTGAAATCAAGCGCTTCAAAATAAGACTGTGTCGCCCACAATCCGTTGGGCGCACTTCCCGTGATAGTCAGATTCTCAAAGCTGATAGAGGTGGTCACCTTCTCGCCCCACCACTCGTAAGGCAGAGTGATATTGGAGTTAACAGTCAGCGTCGCACCACGATTCGCATCCTCACCGATGAACTTAAAGTTGATAAGGTGCAGCGGTTGGTTATCAGCATTATAATGCGATGCCTTTCTGCCCATGGTCAGCAAATTCGCGCAGCTTGTCTCATCATAGGTCACATTCCCGGAAATCTTATACGTGATGGTCGCGTTTCCCTTACTGTCCACATCTGTGAACACTGACTTGAACGCCTCCGCAGACTTCGCGGATTCCTGTCCCAGACCATCGGTCCCACCGCTTGTATCACAAACAGACGCAACCACCGGCTTAAGCGCAGCATACGCGGCCTCGAATGTTGCAAATTCGTTGTCATCCTTGTTGTTGTACTTGATTCCGTGCACAACAATCTTCTCCGTTCCCGCCGCCCAGCTGACGCTGCACAGGCCCAGCGCCATCACCAGCGCCAGTATCGTTGCCAACAATTTCTTCATGTCTCAAACCCCATTTGTTTTAAATTTCCGCAGATGCGCTCGTTTTAATCCTCATTAAAACGTAAAAGCAGAGGTACCTCTGCGGATAGCTTCATTATAGCAAGAATTTCCGGTTTGTCCAGAGCATTTTGTGAAAAAAGCCCAATTTTATCATTCCCGGTAACGGCGCTTACGTTTGATTTGCAAAAATTGGAAATTCCTTCCCTGCGGGCAGCGTCGTTACCGCCTCGGCGGGAAGCGCGGGGAACAACTCCCCTATCCTCCCCGGCGCGGCGGCAAGCGTTTCCTTCTGCCCGTGGGTCAGCTTCGCCTTGATGGCGTATTCCAGCCGCGACGCCGTTATCTTGTCCCCGCAGCGCCACAGTGCCGCCAAAGCCTCCGGCGGGTGTGCCCGGGTGTACTTGGCGCCCCTGCCGCTGCAATGCATGGCCATCCGCCGCGCCACGTCGTTAGTCATCCCCGTGTACAGGCTTCCGCCACGGCACCGCAGCATATAGACATAGTACGCTTCCATAGGCGGCTCCTTTCACGGTTTTCCCCTATCATACCCGATATTTCTTGCATTGGCAAGCGCTGTATGATACAA
>OLZH01000535.1_pt1 | contig 13454 bp, 10 predicted proteins | sample 1673821 | NCBI WGS metagenome assembly OLZH01 (sample SAMEA103958128, study PRJEB25191) | human gut metagenome | reverse complement strand
GAAAAGATAACTCCTTAACTCCCTTAACTCCTGAAGAAAAGATAACTCCTTAACTCCCTTAACTCCTGAAGAAAAGATAACTCCTTAACTCCCTTAACTCCTGAAGAAAAGATAACTCCTTAACTCCCTTAACTCCTGAAGAAAAGATAACTCCTTAACTATCCCCTTTTACCGAATGGTGATTGTCGGTACGAAGTGCGAGGAGTCGGCTTTGGTGGAGATGTTGTTCTCCTGCTGCTGTCGCTGGTTCTTTCCGATGACGAGACCGGCTGTGCACGAGCTCGACAGGAAGGTGACGATGGCGGAGCAGACGGCTACTACGAGGTAGCGGATGAATGCTTTCCAGTTGATGTTTGTCATTTTTTGTTTCCTTTCTTTTTTTAATGGTTTGACACTTTGTTTACATTAAGGCATCAAGGCTCTTTTTACCTTTTTACCTTTAAACTTTTCCAACTGGGGAAATTTTTCTTTCCAGTTAGGGAAGTGATTTTAGACGTCTTTTTGAATCACAATGCAAAGTTACGACATCCCTAATTGGCAGTCGGCACATACGGGTACATAGGGGTGTTTAAGGGTACATTTTCTTTTAAAAAAAATATTTGCCCTCGATTTACGGCTCTCCGAGGTAGTCGATGATGATTTTTACCTGTCGTGGGTTGTACGACTTGCTATTGCTTTGGTAGCCCGTTATTGCGAGCTCATCCATGAGCGGTTTGTTGCGCTGAATCCACGCCTTGAGGTGTTTTCCCGCAGCCTGTGGCGTGCTGTCGGGAAAGTAAAGGAGCGCCAGCTCCTTCTTGGTGTAAGTTCTAATTTTAAATTCTTCCATGATGATGATTTTTTATTTATTAGCATGTGGGGGAGTTAAGGAGTTAAGGAGTTAAGGAGTTAAGACAACAGCCTTGAGGGAAAGGTTAATTGTTTTTTATCAAGATTTTAAGAAACAACGTTCGGCGGCCGAAGGGTAAAACAATTCAGCAAGAATGCTTCTCTAATTCTCTAATTCTTGATAAAACAAAAAAAGAAAGTATTCATTTCCACAAAAGCATTTGTCTTAACTCCTTAACTCCCTTAACTCCTTTAACTCCTTAACTCCCTTAACTCCTTCACTCCTGAGATTTCTCCTCCAAAGAATACGCCTCCCCGAAGTCCTTGCAGCCCAGGGGCAGCTGGTGGTGCACAAGCCCGGGCAACACGTCGCGCAGCTGCATGAAAAGGCTTTCGCCCGGAGCATCGCAGTCGGGAAACATGTGGAACGAGACCGATTTCTCCCTGCTGAGCGAGCGCAACGTCTCCCTGTCCTCTTGCGAGAGCAGCGTGGCAGAAGGGATGGCGATGGCCTTGCGCCCCGACGAGAGCATCGCCCAACAGTCGCTGCAACCCTCGGTGATGAAAAGCTCGTCGCCCGCCTTCAGACGGTTGACTACGGGCAGGTTGTAGATGCTGCACCTCGCCCCTCGTGGGAATCGGAAGCGGGGAACGTCAGCCTTCTTGCAGTAGTCGAGGTTCCGGTTCTGCACCCCTATGAGGTTGCCCTGGCGGTCGTAGTAGGGCGTGGTAAGCCAGTTGACGCCCTGTCGGTCGGTCCAGGAGGTGAGTCGACACCAAGCCGCCACCCTCGGGTGGATGCGTCGCTCGTCGAAGAGGAAGCGCCTTGCCGCCCCGTTGAGCCATGGGTGCTCGAAGAGCCTCCCGTATCGCGAGGCATCAAAGGAGCGTTGGCTTTCAGTCTGCGGCTGTGTTGTCGGTTTCCACTCCGTGAGGATGATGCTGTTGGCGTCGGCAAGCCATTGGCAAGCCTTCGGAAAGTCGAGCCCGAGGTGTCGCATCACGAGGTCGATGGTTCCCATGCTCTCCTTCATGCACACAAAGCATCGGCAGGTGTTCCGCTTAGTGTTGTAGACGAGGCTGGCGTGATGATCGTCGTGGAACGGGCAGAGGCTCTTGTGCCTCGCCACGCGCAGTCCCATTCGCTCGGCGACCCCCTCAATGGGCAGGTCGCGGAGCTTTTGAATTTCATATTTTTCCATAAGCACTTCTCCCCCTACCCCTTCAGATACTCCTGCGTCTTCGAGTAGAGTCCCGTCTGGGCAGAATAAGTGATGAACTTGCGGTTCTTCCAAACACGGAGCTGATGTTTGGTTCCCGCCTGGCTTTTGCCGAGCGAAAGTCGCAGAGCCTCCAACTGCTGTTCGTTGAAAGATAGGTCGAGACTGTCGAGCATGTTCTTCGGACCGCTTCTTTGGACTTCTTCCTCATCCGAGTCGGCACCCTTGAACATATCGCCGAATACCTTTACCTTCGACCACAGGTCGTAGTAGCAGAACCATACCACGAATTCGCCGATGGAGTGAGTCCACATCTGGTCGTTCAGAATCCATAGTACGGCTCCCTTCTTCCAAGCCGAGAAGATGCTGCGGTGGGAGAGTTCCCAAAGAATGTCATCGTCTGCGAGATCGGCGAGTTTTGCCATCTCCTCTGCCAATTGGTCGGCTATCTTGTTGAGTTGCTTCACCACGAACGAACCCTTGCAGTTGTCCAGTCTAAGCAGGTAGCTGTATAGTTGCTCTTGGAATCCCTCGTCGTAACTTCCTTGACGTGGAATCTTGCCCTTTCTTTCACCACGGGCTTTGTATGCAAAAGGGATTCTACCGAAGAAACCATTGGTCAAGTCTTTTTTGTAGAACAAGCGCGCAGCCTCTGGGGTGGAGGTGAAGGTGAGGTTCACTCGAAGCACGGGGTTACCCGTCACACCATCGGCAGTGGCACGCAGGGCTCCAGCTCGCTGCTGGTCGTAGATGTTGCGCACCATCTGGCTCACCTGCTTGTGGCCTCCGCACATCTTGTCTGCCATCTCCACCTCGGGCAGGTTGAGGTATTGCGTTCGTGCGCCTAATTTCTCACATGCCATGGCGTTCTGTATGAAGGCGGCGTTGGTAACATCCGCGGGTGGAAACCAGAAGCTCACGTCGGGACGTTCAGGTTTCTCCTTGTTGGCGCCCCTGGTCTTCATCTGTCGCTGCCAGTCCACGAGCTTATTGAATTCCACCTCGTCGTGCTGCCTGAAAGGTTTCATGATAGCCTCCACGAGATGTCCCAGTTGAGCCTTTCCGATACCCGAAGGGCCTATCAAATGCCCCATTTGTCCGCACATTTCATAGTATTTGTTGTCGGAATACATAAATTTCACGTCGGTGAGATGAGCTGCCAATGCAGGGATTGCCATCGGAATGAGTACTTCTCGCATGTCTTTTGATGCCTGCGAGAGGGCAAATTTGATGAATTCAGTGCCTTTTGCAGGCTTGGGCATCGCCGGGGCGGTGCTGCTGAAGATATCGTAAATCATTTGCATGATGTCTGTAAATCTTTGCTTTTTAGAGAATTAAACTATTATTTGATGAGTTGCTTTGAAGGTCAAGCGTCTCAGTCTCAGTGTCTCAGTTGTTTTTCGAGCTACCCCCACTCTCTTATATATAATATATAACTAATTAATAATCAATAAGTTATAAAGCTATAAAAAGCGGGGTTTGATGTAAATTGTAACATTTTTACTAACTGAGACTGAGACACTGAGACATTTTGGGGATATGAGAGGCAGGGATTGTCGGTCTCGTTCGAGAACCCCCATGTCCCTTTTCTCTCCGAGGCCTGTCTATCTCTTCAGCTGCCATTCCACGAGCGCCGCCTGAGCGATGCTGGCTTCCTCGCCGATGGTCTGGCTGATGTTCACCCCCTCGTCCTCAAACACCTTCAGGGTGAGCTGTATGGCTCCGTCCTTGGTCTTGGAGAGTCTGCCGTGGGCGAGCTTTCGGATGAGTTGCGACTGCGCCCTGAGCCTTGGCCGGCGTATGAAGTCGAAGGTGCCGTCGAAATGCTGCTGAGCCAGTCCCATTGCTCGGAAGCGGGTCAGCGGTAGTGCTACGGGTTCCGAGGGCGTGAAGAGGAACTTGTCGGTTCCGTCGTAGTGGGCCACTCCCTCTATCTGCCAGTGGTCAGGCTCTCCGATGAAATAACTGTTTTCGTCATTTGTGTTGTGACTGTTGAAGCAATGATGATTGCCCTTTTGATTTTTGATTTTTTCCATAATCTTGATTGATTTTGCGCGCGAAGAAGAGTCGTGTAAGTATTGGATTTTGCGCGCGCCTTTACCCCTCGGGAACCATTCTTACGCTGCTTTTCTCAACTCAGATTAATGAATTTTTGATTACTTTTCGATGTTTCGCTTGTTTGCCCCACACGCCCTGAATGAACAGAAGCCCATAAAGCAGCACGCCCTGAAGGGGCAGAAGCTCTTAGCCCAGGGCAGCGCCCTGGGTTATTTTGTGCGCAACCTTGTCGCCCTGAAAGGGCAAAAGCTTTACATACTGCAAAGAATTATCAAGTTTTATTAGCTATATTTTAAAGCTGTTGCCCTTACAGGGCGCCTTGCTTACTGCAACTATACCCAGGGCGCTGCCCTGGGCTAAGAGCTTCTGCCCCTTCAGGGCGTGATGCTTATGTCCATAACAACCATGGGATAAGCTGCCCTTCAGGGCGTGCTGCCTGTATCGTTGCCATGAGCTAAGAACTTCTGCCCGTACTTGAGCCATTTGCGAAATTTTGATTACTTTTCTCTGTTGCTCTTGCTGCAAGAAGCATTGAAACTCACGTTGACAGAAAATTTCCAGATGCGGAATGAAATAAAGATGTTCATAACGTACGAATGCAAGGCCTCACCTTCCTTTAAGGCTCATTAGTTAGCAGCCCAACCTTGCCGAAGCTGAGGGCAAAATTACTTGGATTTCCAAACTTGGAGGCATAAAAAATCCCTCACAGCTCCGTTTGGTGGATGTGGGGGATAAACTTAGTGTTTTCGGTGGATATTCCTGGGGGATGTCAGTCCAGTCTTACGATTCTGTTTGTGTTGATCATCTTGCCGGGCTTGGCATATTTCGATTCGGTAAATTCTTTGTCCATCAGGCTGGCAATCTTTCTGTATGTTTCGCAGCACGAGGGTGCCTGGGCATCTTCGAGCGACCATTCCTCGTAGTTTTTATCTTTAAAATATCGGTTTATTTTCTTGAAATCCTCGCTGCTGCACTTCAGATTGGATGAGAAAAGGCTGTTCATCTGCTCCACAAAAGCCCTGTTGGTTTCCTTTTTCAGCCATTTTTTCTCTTTGAAGACCTTGTACACGATGAACCAGTGCCTCTGTGCGGTAATGACTTTCTTCTTCAACAGGTCGTCTATTTTTCTCATCACCTTGTCCACGTCAACGTTTTCCTTGAATACGATGTTCTTCACGGCAGGCTCATTCTTTATTTCGCAGTGCTGCTTGGCTATCTTGAGAGCCAGCATTTTGTTGAAGAAGGTGAGGATATTTTCATCGTCATGTTCCTCCTGGTCTATAATATGACTCATGGTGACATCTATTTTTCTTTCCTTATCATGGTATATTTTCCCGTACACAGTGTGAAAAAGCTCCTCTTTGCACTTCTTTACCATGAATTGTTTTCGTTGGTCTTCGTCAGGAAAATCCAGCACCAAGTCTTCGCAGTCTTGCTGGTAGAGTGTTTCGAGGTGCTCCTTGTTCTCTGCCTCATATTTTCCCATCAGCTGCTCGTAGAGCTGTTGGTAGTAGCCAGGCTTGATGAACGACTTTCGGAACCCTTTCGCCCCTTCACCCAGCAGCATGACGATGTCGCTGATGGTCTTGCGCACCTCCTCTTCTTCTTCGTATTCCTTGTAGGCGTTGAACTTGGCTTCTTCGGTGTTCTTGATTTTCTCAAAGGCTCGCTTGTTGTCGTCGAGCAACGACCAGGCTGTCTCTTCCCTGAGGACAAGGAGCAGCGAGAGTATTTCGTTCAGCAGTTTGCGCAGTATCTTCTTCCATGCGCTGAGGATGTCTTCCTGGTTGGTCTCCGATTCTTCCGTCACGAGGAATCCGAAACAGGCGGAGAAACAGTCTACCTTTTTAGTTAGGTTGTCTATATGATCTATGATTTCTTGACCCATTGGTTATCGTATTTAGGTGTTGGTTGGTTAGGTGTTGATAACCGGCATGGGCAGCTTGCTGCACCAGTATTCGGGTACCTGCAAGAACCTTCGGTAAGGTACAAACAAGTATTGCCCACGCCGTAGATGGAGTGGACGCCTTGCTGTCACCGTCTTCTTACCGATTATTTCCGAATTTGCAGGTTCCGAATACTGTAGAAGTGTCAGTTCGTCAGCGTCATTTTTCTTTATGGTTGTTTTCTGGTCTGTCTGTTTCTTAATGTGTTGTGTTAAAGGGTTAAACGATGTTTTCTTCGTCATCTGCCCAGTGGTCGCATTGGCGCATTACGGTCTCCAGCGCCTTCTTTGCGCCCTCGGGCGGATACTTGTATTTCTTGAGCAGTCGCTTCACCATCACCCTCATCCTCGCACGGGCCGAATCCTTGCGGTTCCAGTCGATGGTGCGGTTGCGGTGCAGCACGTCGGTCAGCTCGCGGGTCAGCGCCACAAACTCTTCGTCGCTGTAGGCCTGGCGCACGCCCTCGGGGGTGGAGAGCGCATCGTAGAAAGCCTTCTCCTCGGGCGTAAGCCCCAGGTCGCCAGCCTCTGCCTCCGCCTGCTTCATCTGCTGCGCCATCTTCAGCAGCTCCTCTATCACCTCCTCGTTGGTGAGCAGTCCCTTCATATAGTTGGAGAGGCACAGTTGCAACATCTCCGAGAAGAGGTCGCTCTGTATGATGTTGGTCTTCTTCTGCTGTTTTATCTTCTCATTCATCAGTTTCTTGAGCAGTTCTATGGCGATGTTGCGCTCCTTCATGTTCTTGATTTCCTTCAGAAACGCCTCGTCGAAGAGCGAGAACTCCACTTTTTTGTCGCCGAAGAGGTTGATCACGCCGTCGCTCTTCACGCTCTGACGTATCAGGTCGCCAATGCGCTGGTTGATTTCGTGGCGGCTTATCTTGCCCTGCTGCGAGAGTTTGAGCATCATCACGCGCAGCGCATCCATGTAGCACACCTCCGCTTTCTGCTGCTCGTCCAGGAGCGAGCGGCACAGGGTGGTGGCGTTGTGAAGCAGATTGCTGTGCTCTGTGAAATTCTTCTTAAGCTGCTGCTTGGATGGCTCCAAGAGGAAGTTGGCACCGCCCGTAATGGCGAGCGCCCGCTGCGTGTTGTCGTCGCTGAAGAATCGGCTGTAGTCGTAGCCGTGCAGCTGGTCGCGGCAGATTTCCATCTCTTCCTTCCATTTCAGCAGGGCGGTCTTGGCGATGTCGGGGTCGCCGAAGCGACGGCGGTCGCGGTTGGTGTACTGCTGCATGGCGCTCTTCAGCGCCTGCGCAATGCCCACGTAGTCGACTATCAGTCCGCCTTCCTTGCCGGGGAACACTCGGTTCACTCGGGCGATGGCCTGCATCAGGTTGTGGCCCCTCATGGGCTTATATACGTACATGGTGGCGAGCGAGGGAACGTCGAAGCCCGTGAGCCACATGTCGCGCACGATGGCTATCTTCATGGGGTCGTCGTTGTCCTTGAACTTGCGTGCCAGTTCTTTCTTGTAGGCTTCGTTGCCGATAATCGGCTGCCAGTCGGCAGGGTCCTGATTCGAGCTGCTCATCACCACCTTCACCTTCTCCGTCCACCCGGGGCGAAGCTCCAGCATCCTGCGGTAGATCTTGATGGCGATGCCTCGGGTCAGCGCCACGATCATGGCCTTGCCGGTGAGTTCCTGCGCCCGGTTCTCCTCGTAGTGCTTGATGATGTCCTTCACCAAGGCGTCGATGGTTGCGTCTTCGCCAAGGAGCACTTCCAGCCGGCTGTGCTCCTGCTTCGCCTTCATGATTTGTTCCTCGGTGGCTCCCTCGTCGGCGAGGCGGTCAAACTCATCGTCCAAGAGCTGGATGGTTTCGGGGTCGAGGTTGAGGTTCACCACGCGGCTCTCGTAGTAGACGGGGCGGGTGGCGCCGTCGTCCACCGCCTGACTCATGTCGTAGATGTCGATGTAGTTGCCGAACACCTCCTCCGTGTCTCTGTCGCGGTCGCTGATAGGCGTGCCCGTGAAGCCGATAAACGAGGCGCCTGGCAGGGCTTCGCGCATCTTCTGGCTGAAGCCCTTCTTCATTGTCAGGCTCTTCATGTCCCAGTGCTCATCGCCGTATTGCGAGCGGTGGGCCTCGTCGGTCATCACGATGATGTTGCGGCGGGTGGAGAGTGCCGAGTCGCCTTCTTCAAACTTCTGAATGGTGGTGAAGATGATTCCCCCACTCTTTCGGTTACGGAGCAGATTGCCCAGGTCTTCACGGCTTTGGGCGTTCTGTGGTTCCTGACGAAGGAAGTCCTGGCAGCGGCAGAACTGACCGAAGAGCTGATTGTCGAGGTCCTTGCGGTCGGTCACCACCAGGATGGTTACTTCGGGCAGGTGCTGCACCAGCTGGTGGGCGTAGAACACCATGGAGAGGCTCTTGCCCGAACCCTGCGTGTGCCAGAACACACCTATCTTGCCGTTGCCTTCCACTGCCGTACGGGTGCGCTGCAGGGCTTTGCCCACGGCGTAGTACTGGTGGTAGGCGGTGAGAATCTTGGCATATTTGCCCTGGTTCTTGTCGAAGCAGATGAAGTTCTGCAGGATGTCGAGCAGTCGCTGCTGCTGGAACATGCCGAGGAAGAAGGTGCGATAGTCGGCCACGAGGGTCGTCTCGTATGAGCCGTCCACGGTCTTCCATTCCATGTAGCGGTCTTGCTTGGCGGTAATGGTTCCGGCACGTGTCTCGCTCATGTCGCTGATTACGTTGAAGGCGTTGTAGCTGAAGAGGCTTGGGATGCTCTGCTGATAGTTCTTGATCTGCTTGTAGGCATCGTCGATGGATGTGTCTTCGGAGATGGCGCTTTTCAGCTCCACCACCACGAGGGGCAATCCGTTGACCATCACCACCATGTCGCAGCGCTTGTTCTTATACTCTTCTACTCGCCACTGGTTCACCACCTTGAAGAGATTTCTTTCGGGGTGGTCGAAGTCGATGAGCCTCATCAGGGCTGTTCGTTCTTCGCCATTCTGCAGAAATCCCACCTCCAGACCGTTTTGCATCCAGAGGGTAAACTGCTCGTTGTTCTGTTCTAAAGTACCGATGCTGATGTTGGTGATTTGCTTGATACCTTCATCCATTGCATCGGCTGGCAGTTCAGGATTAAGCCGTAGCATCGAGGCGACTAAATCGGCACGATAGAAAGGCTCCTTATAGTCGCGATCCACCTCGTAGCCACATTCGTACGCATAGCCCAGTTCGTCGCGGAACAGGGCAATGAGCGTTCGCTCGTATGCGTCTTCGGTGAATTTCTTGTCGTCTGCCATATTGTTAATATTTTACATTTTCATCTCGTTATATTTTTTCGTAACTCCCTTATTCCGGGACTTCCAGCTCGCCTGACATTAAGCGAGGGAGAAGGGTGTCGCGGAGAAGGGAGAGGCGGGAGTTCTCATCATAAGTAACAGCCATTCTTTTATATATTGAATCAAGAGTAATACACAAATCCCTTATTTGATTAATATCTTTAGGAAAAGCGCAAGTATATTCCGGAACAGCTTTTTTACTCATGTGTAGAACTGTTGTTCCGTTTACATAGCCTAAAGCATGTTCTTTAAATCTAGATGTAGATAATATACAATACAGGAGTCCATTGGTTACTCCATCTATTTTGGAAATTACCTTTGTCAAATCCATAGACATTATTAATTTTTCGTATCCACCTTTGGACAAAACGATTGCAGGATTTCCTACAATTTCTGCATTTTGGGTCAAGTCCGTATGAGCTACCAATACATCAAACATATTTACGAATTGCGTTTCTTTAATCTTCTTTGATATTACAATTTCTTTGTAACCCTCTGTTTTAAATCCGCCCTTTCTTTCGAAGTTTTTTATCGTTGCCATTGCAATATTAGAACTTTGAAGTTCACTTCCCTTATAAGAATAACCAGATACATTATCCAATATTTCATTCAAGGAAATAACTTTCCATCCTTCCGGAATCATTCCCAATTCACTATCAACGAACTTACCATCCTTGAAAGGCTCAAAGTCAACGAACCAATTCTTGAAAATAGCCTGCGCCATCTCCTCCAAATCAGCATTGATCTTGTTGTTCAACTCTATCTTACGGTCGAGAGAAGAAAGGATGGAGGCAATACGGCGCTGGTCTTCAATATTCGGTAAAAGAATCTTATAATCCTCAATTTGTTTTTGTGAGATATGAGGAATCGCAGAACCTGTATGTATTGAATTAACATAATCAACAAATTTTTTACTAAAAATGTTATAATACAAATAATCCTGTTCTGCAAGTTCGTTATTTCTAACACATGCAACTCGTTGCGCAAGTAATAAAGGTAAATCTTCCTCTTTTATTCTTGCTTTATTTTTCCCCACTCTCGAGCCATCCATTCCTATAACAATATCATTAGCTTGCAAGGAATAATACTCTGTTTTATCGAATGGTTCATTCCAACGCTTATCTTTTTCCGTATCCCATCGTAGATTTCCTATTGTCACATTATCTCCACGAACAACTCGAATTCCTTCTTTAGAATATTTCTTTCCAGGAAATGGAAAACCAGTAATAATCTCGCACACATCCCCCAATTTTACTTCTTTCCACTCCATACTATTTCCTCCCTAATTTCTTTTCCAAAAATCTCTTTCTGCCATAGAACTCCCTATCTGCAATGCTCATCGGAAACATAGAGCTGCTTTCTATAGCCTCATACTCATCCTGCAAGTCTTGAAGATGGTCGTTTTGTTGCTTTTGATAGAAATGTTCTTGGTCTTTTTTTTGTAAGTTATAGAAATGTTCTTGGTCATTCTTTTGCATGTAGTAGTATTTCTCTTGCTCTTTCTTCTGTTTATTGAAAATCACAACAGAAACAACTATTGCAACCACAGACGCCACTACAGCCAACAAAGAGAAAAGTCCAGAATATTCAATTAAAAACTCCATACTCTTACACCTCCCATCCAATTTTCTTCAACTGCAATCTGATTTCCTCTTCCTGCTTCTTGCTTTCCTCAAACAGCTGTTTCAACTCACCAGAGAGAGTTTTCATTTTCTCTTCAAATGGCACTCCGTCGCCTTCGTCTTCGGCGATTCCTACGTATCTTCCAGGAGTCAGAATGAAGTCCTGAGCAGCAATCTGCTCGGTGGTGCACACGGCACAGAAGCCCTTTTCATCCTCCAAGGTTCCCTGCTGGAAGGCATGGAAGGTGTCGGTAATCTTCTTGATGTCCGTATCAGGCATCAGCTCACGAAGCTTGCGGGTTACCATCGTACCTAAGTTGCGAGCATCGATAAACACGGTCTTGCCCTTCTGCGCCTTGTTGCGGCTGATAAACCAAAGACTTACAGGAATACCCGTACTGTAGAACAGCTGCGAAGGCAATGCCACGATTCCCTCTACCAGGTCGGCTTCGATGATGGCTTGGCGAATCTGTCCCTCGCCGCCACTCTGACTCGAAAGCGCACCATTCGCCAGCACCAAACCTATCTTTCCGTTAGGTGCCAGATGGTGAATCATGTGCTGCATCCACGCAAAGTTGGCGTTGCCAACTGGTGGCAAACCAAACTGCCAGCGCACATCTTCCTGAAGCGCACTCTGTCCCCAGTCGCTGAGATTGAATGGAGGATTGGCAAGAATGTAATCTGCCTTCAGCGTAGGATGCTGGTCATCATAGAAAGTGTCGGCAAAGACTTTTCCTAAGTTCGCATCCAAGCCACGGATGGCAAGGTTCATGTGCGCCATCTTCCAAGTATCTGGGTTGGCCTCCTGACCATAGATACTGATTTTACGCAGGTTTCCCTTGTGACGCTCGATAAACTTGGCGCTCTGCACAAACATACCACCCGAACCGCAGCAAGGGTCATAGACTCTGCCCTCATAAGGCTCCAGAATCTCTACCAGCGTGCGGACAATGCAGGAAGGCGTATAGAACTCGCCACCATTCTTGCCCTCCAGGCTGGCAAACTGCTGCAGACAGTATTCGTAGGTTCTGCCTAAGAGGTCTTTCTCCTCGCCAGCATCGTGCATTTCTATGTTCGTAAAGAGATCTACCACATCGCCCAGACGGCGCTTGTCCAGCTCCGGGCGGGCGAAATTCTTAGGCAGAATACCCTTCAAACGTTCGTTTTCACGCTCTATAGCGGTTAGCGCTTCATCTATCACAATGCCTATTTCGGGTGTATGTGCAGCAGCGCTAATCTTGCTCCATCGGGCTTCAGCAGGCACAAAGAAGATGTTCTCGGCGGTGTATTCGTCCTTGTCTTCCGGGTCGGCGTATTCGTCGCCCTGCAGCTCCTGGAACTTCTGGTCGAAGCGGTCGCTGATGTATTTCAGGAAGATGAGTCCGAGCACCACGCCCTCGTATTGCGAAGCGCTGAGGTTGCCTCGCAGAATGTCGGCTGCCTTCCAAATCTCCTCTTCAAAACCAATGCTGATAGTATCTTGTTTCTTTGCCATAGTGCCTTATTTCGTTTTGAGCACAAGTCGCCAGCCCTCGCTCTGAAGGATGAGGGAGTCGTTTGTGCGGGTTATCGTAAAAATGGTGTTGCCGATTTTGATTTCATCGCCCTCGAGGGTGTAGGCGATTTGTCCCAAGGGAATAATCTCGTACTCCGTCTTCGTCACCTTGCCCGTAGCGTCGAAATGGTTGACGGTCTCGCCCTGAGTGAAGATGATGTTGCCGTCGGCAAACTGGGCGAAGGTGTCCGATTCCCTCATGTCAATCCAAAAACCGCCGAAGCTCTGACAAGCCTCGGTCACCTCCCATTCCTGGGCGCTGAGCAGCGACTGGTAGTCTACGGCCTCGGTGCCGTCGTCCGTGTCGGAAGAGCAGGAAGTGAGGACGGGTACTGAGAACACAAAAAGGACGACTGCCACCGCTGTGATGAAGGATGACAGTCGCCCTTTGGCGTGCGAAAAATATGCATGAATGGTTCGGGTTAATCTTGATGGCTCAAAATTACCCCCCCGAATAACTGACAGATGGTTAATGATTTATTAGTTTTCATACCTTTATTTTTTTTGTCGCCACTGCTTCGTAGCGAATCCCACAGCAGCCTTTTGTTGTAAAATACTTCTCGCAAAAGTAATATTTCTTTTCCAAATTATCGTCTTTATTACTTTCTTTAACTTATTTTTTGTGTTTTCCGTCCCTGCCACCAAACAGATTTGTCCGCAAATCGCCTTTCTGTCGGTCGTTTTCTTCTGCTTTTGATCTAAAACGAGTTAAGAATTTCTATTTCGATCTAAACTTTTTGGTGGTTTGGGCAGGATTGACGACCTTTGCATCGACAATAATTGTTTAACTCGACTTTCGTACCTAATTCTAAATACCTCGAATTCGGTACAATTACTGAGCCCACTTGAAAAAGTCATTTTTGATAGTTTCTTCAAATGTAACCATCTGATAATCAAATGGCATTTTGTAGGGAAAAGAACC
>OLZH01000519.1_pt1 | contig 13625 bp, 7 predicted proteins | sample 1673821 | NCBI WGS metagenome assembly OLZH01 (sample SAMEA103958128, study PRJEB25191) | human gut metagenome | reverse complement strand
GGGCGGCAGCCCCACATTCAGCCCCTTCCCGAGGGGAAGGGGTTTGGGGTTAGGGATTGAGAATAAGCTACATTTCTAAAAAACAGACTTTTTCTACAACCTGACCCCTTGCAAATTTCCTGCAAGGGGTATGCTTTTATTCACCGTCAAATTTTAAATTCCACTGTCTGCGGCATTCGTCCATTATTTCAAGAACGGCTCTTGTCTGCCAAAGCGGATTTATATTGCTCTGCCTTTTGCCGCTGTCAAGGCACTGTTCAACCTCCTGCACCTCATATTCATAGCCGTTGCAGTTATGGTATATTGTCGGCGCTTCGGCAAGGTTTCCGAGTTCATCATACAGCTTGATATCGGTCGTGCAGAAGAACCAGTTGCCGAAAGTAATTCTGCCTTTGTCGCCGATTATGCAGGCTGAATTTTCTTTCATATAGTCAAATCCTATCTGCGAGTCGGCAAAGCTTCCGTTATCATATCTCAGCAGCAGGGAAGCGTCAAAGTCGACATTGCTTTTACCGATGTATGCGCTTGTGATGATCTCCTTCGGCTTATATCCGAGAAAATCACAGGCAAATGTCAGCGGATAAACGCCGAGGTCGAGCAGAGAACCGCCGCCGAGAGAGTTTGCGTAAAGTCTGTCGTTCGGGTCATACGGGCAGAATGATGATAAGTCGGCGCGGACAAGCTTTATATCACCGATCTTGCCTGAACTTATCCATTCCTTGGCTTTTCTGAATGCGGGTATAAACTTCATCCACATTGCTTCCATAAAGAAAACGCTGTGCTTTTCAGCCAGTAAAATCAGCTCGTCAAGCTGTTTGCAGTTTAGCGTTACCGTCTTTTCGCAAAGTACATTCTTGCCCTTTTCTATGCACATCTTTGCGTTTTCGTAATGCTGTGCCATAGGCGATGCTATGTAGACGATATCGATGTTCGGGTCATCTGCAAGCTGTTCGTAACTGCCGTAGCGCTTTTCCGCGCCGAATTTTTCCGCGAACGCTATTGCTTTATCATCGCTTCTTGAAGCTACGGCATAAAGTATGGAATTATCGCTGTAGTTTATTGCTTCTGCAAGCTTTGCGGCAATCTTCCCGGTGGCGATAATTCCCCAGTTTATTTTATTCATAATGCTCCTTACAATTTTACAAAAGTACTGCCGTACAGCTTTCACTGCACGGCAGTATATTCAGTTATTTACTTTTATATCCTTATCAGACCTCTGAGGGCTCGAGAACCGCATAATTGCCGTCGTCACGCTTATACACTACATTGATCTCACCTGATTTTGCGTTCTTGAACATAAAGAAAGTATGATCAAGCATATTCATCTGTAGGATAGCTTCTTCTTCCGACATAGGACGGAGATTGAACTTTTTATGTTTAACGACTTCAAAATCTGCCTGTTCTTCAACTGTATCTTCAAATCCGCCCTTGAATGAGCTGTGCATCTGCTTTTCAACTCTTGTCTTGTTTTTGCGTATCTGTCTTATAATACGGTCAATGCAGGCATCAAAAGCATCGTTTTTGTCAGCGGCTTTCTGTTCTGAACGGAAGATAAGTCCTGCTGTACGCACCGTAACTTCACAGGTTATCATATTTTTCTGCTCAGAGAGTGTTACCTTGCAGTCTGCGTCACCTGCAAAGAAACGGTCGAGCTTAGCTTCGATTTTCTTTGTTGCGTAATCCGAGAACGCCTGTGTAACCTGAATTTTCTTCGCTGTAATGTTTACTGTCATATAATGTCATTCCTTTCGTGGCAATATACGCCTTGAATCTTTGACATACGGTAAACCGTCTGCCTGAGCCTGAGGGTTATATTTCCTTTTGGCTTGAATTTATTGTATCACATTTAGTTAAAATATACAAGCCCTTTTTGATAAGAAAATCGAATTTTATTCAATGTGCGCAAAAACATCTTCCGAAATTCATCGATTTATCAATTGACTGTCACATCGCCTTATGGTATAATTAGACTGTAGAATGGCATGAAGAATGCACATATTACGACGCTTATTTGAGAACCGCATTACAACAATTCGGGAGGTAACATATGAACAAGAAACTAATGAGAGCAACGGCGTTTGTCACGGCTCTTGCTATTACCGCAAGCGTGACGCCGCTGTCGGCTTATGCCGCACCCGCGAAATACAGCTCGGTAGAGCAGGGTTATATAACGCCTGTCAAAAATCAGGGTCAATGGGGAATATGCTGGGCTTTTACTTCGACGGCGATCAGTGAGGCTTCTCTTATCAAGGAGTTCCCCGACAAGTATCAGGCTGATACGCTTGATCTGTCCGAAAATCTGCTTTCGTATATGATAAGCCACCCTTCACTTTACGGCAAGCTTAATTCTTCGGGTGATTATGCGACATATACGGCTTCATCTGCTACCGACTATTTAGATCTCGGCGGTAACGTATGGAATGCCGGACTAGCTGTTATGAACGGCATAGGTCCGTATTATGAAAACTCGCAGTATCCGTATTCGTCATATGGTACTCCGGGTATAGTAAACAAATCGTTTACAGAGCCTGAGTATTATGAACTGAGAAATTCAGGCGCAGCAAAGCTCACAGGTATGTATGTTGCCGATATCAATCAGAATAACAGCAACGATCAGCTAAAAGAGCTTATTCTGACACACGGTGCAGCTTCGCTCAGCTATTGCGATACTACTAATTACGGTCGTACAGACGGAAAATTCGGTGATGACGGCAGCAGCTATTACTACTATTGCCCTGAGGAATATACATCTAATCATGCGGTCACGGTAGTAGGCTGGGACGACAGTATACCTGCGTCTGCATTCAAGACCGCTCCCGCGGGTAACGGCGCATGGCTGATAAAGAACAGCTGGGGAGATGACAGCAGAGATGACGGTTACTTCTGGCTGTCATACTATGACAAGTCGATAGCGTCCAGCGGTGTTGCATACGATTATACAGTAGACGGTGCAGATGATTATTACGATACGCTTTACAACTATGACGGCGGCAATTCTTCCAGCTGGTTTGGCTTCGGGCTGTCGACAATGTACGGTGCAAATGTATTTACTGCCGAAGATGCTTCCAATATAACGGGTGCTGCCGTATATACATCAAAGGGTATGGATATAGAACTCAGCGTATATACCGGTCTTAAAGACAAAACAAATCCGACATCAGGTACAAAAGCTGCAACGGCGACTAAGGAAAATGTTGGATATGAAGGATATTATTCGTTACAGTTTGATTCATCCGTAAAAGTACAGAAGGGTGATACTTTTGCTATTGTTGCAAAAATAACAAATAACAGCGGTTCTGCAAGAATTTACAGTGAATTCGGCTACAATATGAACGGGCTTACATACACGCTCAATGCCAACAAGGGCGAAAGCTATTATACATATGATCCCGACAGCTTCTGGGATGATTGTAAAAATAATAATAAAAATAACCTTATGATCAAGGCTTATGCTGTTGATACAAAATGCACAGTACATTCATACGGTGAATGGATAACGGATACAGCCGCTACCTGCACGAAAGACGGTACAAAGCACAGAGAATGCAAGAGATGCGGAGCTGTAGAAAACGGCATTATCGAAAAGCTCGGTCACGATTATTCTGCCGAGTGGACAGTAGACAGACCTGCTGATTGCAAGAACGCGGGTGAAAAGTCACGTCACTGCACACGCTGTGATGCCAGAACGGATATTATGAGTATCCCGACAACAGGTGATCATACATTCGGCGAATGGGAAACGGTCAAAAAACCGACTTGTACAGTTCCGGGTGAGCGTATAAGATATTGCCTTGGCGGTTGCGGAACAAGTGAAAAAGAAGAAATCGACGCGCTCGGTCATGATTATGTAAGCACCGTTATAGCTCCCACATATGAGAGTAAGGGCTATACTCATCACGAGTGTTCAAGGTGCGGTGACAGCTATAATGACACATATACAGAGATGCTTACGCTCGAGGCTGTAAAGAATTTCAGAGTAAGTACAAAAAGCAGCGATAAGTTGGAGCTTGCGTGGGATATCAACAGCTCGGCACAGGGATATATTATTGAGTACTATGACGGACAGGATTGGGTTGAGGCGATAAAGACACCGGCTAACAATTATCTCAGCTGTACATTTGAGTCGCTTAGTGAAGATACCGGGTATCAGTTCCGCATAAAGGCATATAACGGCACTGCCGAAAGCATATATACCGGACTTACTGTTGCTACGACCGCCGAAAAACCCGATAGTGTCATCGGATTCGGCAAGAAATCCTCGCAGAGCAACTCAATCACTCTTCAGTGGAAAGAAAGCGCAGATGCTGACGGTTATATTCTTGAGCAGTACAAGGATAATAAGTGGGTTCAGATACGCAAAACCGCATCGTCTGATGATGTAAGCTATACCGTCAGCGGTCTTACTCCCGGTGCAAGCTTCAAATTCAGAATAAAGGCATACAGAAACACAAATGAGAACGGAGTATTATACAGCGAATACTCAGATACGCTCAGTGCGTTCACTGTTCTTTCTTCTGTGACCGGAGTTAAGCTTGGTGGCAGAGCGGCTGACGCATTACGCGTAAACTGGACTAGGAATGCAGATGCTGATGGATACATTGTTGAGATGTATCAGGGCAACAAGTGGGTAAGGGTTGCAAAGATTACAAGCAACAGCACGACTACTTTCAGAAAAGCCGGACTTAAGGCTTCGACCGTGTATAAGTTCAGGGTTAAAGCGTATAAGATGAGCGGTAGTACAGCAGTTTACAGTGCTTACAGCAATGAGCTAGCGGCGAGAACAAATCCGTCTGTAATGACAGGTGCTAAGCTCGGCGGCAGAGCTGCTGACGCGCTCCGTGTAAATTGGACTAAGAATGCTTCCGCTGACGGATATATCGTTGAGATGTATCAGGGCAATAAGTGGGTACGCGTTGGTAAAATAACAAATAACAGCACGACTACATTCAGAAAAGCCGGACTTAGCGCTTCGACTGTTTATAAGTTCAGGGTAAGAGCGTACAAGATGAGCGGCAATACGGCTCTCTATGGCAATTACAGTGCTACAGTTACTGCCAGAACTAATCCGTCAATAGTAAAGGGTTTTAAGATCGGTGGTAAGGCAAAGGACGCACTGCGTGTAAACTGGACGAAAAATACATCTGCTCAGGGTTACATCGTTGAAATGTATCAGGGCGGAAAGTGGGTGCGCGTTGCTAAGATAACAAACGGCAACACTACTACATTCAGAAAAGCAGGACTTGCCAAGAACACGACTTACAAGTTCAGAGTCAAGGCTTATTATATGAGCGGTAAGACTGCGCTTTACGGTAATTACGGAAGTGTAAGCGGAAAGACCGCGGCTAAGTAAGCTTTGATTAAAAGCAAAAATCAATAATTACGACTGGGCGGCGATGTTAAAATTGTTGCCCGGTTTTTATATGATGCTGACAGCAGAGAGAATATCTCGCTCTAAATCTTTGTAAAGTTGAAAACAAATTATCTGATATAGCTTTGCAGACGCAAAACCACTTGACAAGTTATAGCAACAGTGATATAATTATCATATCGAAAGCAAAAGGTTAAGGTCAATGAAATAAAGGTGAGAGATATGTGTAAGACAGCAAATACCAATTTATGTAAATGGGGGGGGGCTCTATAAAAGCACCTCTGTAAGTAATGCACAAAACTCTTGCGTAAAATTCAATATGGTAATAAAGGCATAGTCCGCGATGGGTGGACTGTGCCTTTTTATATTTTAAAAAGAAAGAGGTAAGTATTTATGAAAGTGAAAAAGTGGCTGCTGGGTCTTGTGACCTTTGCGGCAATGGCTGTGCTGTGTGCGGTGTGCGCGGGTGCGGAAGAGTATAGCTCGGGGTTGTGGAGGTATACAAAGCAGAGTGATGGCACTGTTTTTATTTCAGGTTATACGGGCTTTGATTCAATTCTTAATATTCCATCTACGCTCGATGGGCTTACGGTAAGCGGTATTGATGATGAGGCGTTCCGCGACAAGACAGATATCAGCAAGGTCAATATTCCTTCTAGCGTAACTTTTATCGGCGGATACGCATTTGCAGGTTCTTCAATTACTTCAATTGATATTCCGTCTACAGTTACCAAATTCGATTATTTTCACAATACTTTTGAAAACTGCGACAAACTTACTACAGTTACTTTTAATGCAAGTACAGGAGTACCATACAGAGCTTTTATTGACTGCGATGCACTGAAAACAGTAATAATCGGAAACTGCACAACTTCAATAGATGAAAAAGCTTTTTATGATTGTGATTCTCTTTCTACTGTCAAGCTCGGCAATAAAATAAGCAGTATAGGCGATTACGCTTTCGAAAATACGGTTATAAAATCAATATCAATTCCGTCTTCTGTTAGCTATATAGGCTATGCAGCGTTCAGAAATACTAAGCTTACAAGTGTAAATATCCCCGCAACTGTAACAAAATTTGGAGAAGGTTGGGATGGTGGCAGCACTTTCCGTGATTGTAGTGAGCTTACTGTGGTAACTTTTAACGCTAGTACTGATATACCAAGCTGGGCATTTATGAATTGCGGATCACTTAAGTCGGTTACAATAGGAAACAAAGTAACAGCTATCGGTGACTATGCATTCAGTGGTTGCACTGCACTGCAAAGCGTAAAAATCGGTGATAAAGTAAAGTATATCGGAGTGGAGGCGTTCTTCAACACTGCGTCGCTTAAGTCGGTAACTGGCGGCTCTGTAATAACAAATATATATAAAAGAGCATTCCATTATACCGGTTTAAAATCTTACTCAATTCCTGAAACGGTAACATATATTGATCATCATGCTTTTGCCAATTCATCGCTTGAATCGGTTACAATACCAAGCTCGGTCACAGAGTGGGGAGACGATTGGTACGGCAGTTATGCTTTTGCTGACTGTGAAAATCTTAAAACTGTTAAAATCGGACTGGCGACCATGCCCGATGATGATAAATTATTCAGTGGTTCGAATAAGGTTAAAATATACTGCATCAACGGCTCTGAAGCGCATCAGTATGCTAAAACAAACGGCATACCCAACAGTGCTACTCTCAGACCGATAAAGACAACCTCGCTGAAGCTCAACAGTAGTACATACAACCTCGCGATAGGAGAAACTTTACGCTTATATCCGACTGTAACGCCACAGAACACGACAGACAGAATTGAGTGGATATCGGGCGATACAAGTATAGCAACTGTAGAATGTGCAGGTGTTATAAGAGGTGTATCACAAGGTACGGTTGCAATTCAGGTTAAGTCATCAAGCGGCGTTTCGACTACTTGTGTTATTGAGGTTTCTGATAGGGTTGAAACATCTGTCGACAAGGTTGTAAAGAAGAACATTTCTCTTGCAACGATATCTGTTGCAAATCAGTATTATACCGGAAAGGCTGTAAAGCCTGCGCCGACAGTTAAATATAATGATATTACAACTTTACAGAATGGTCGTGACTACACCGTAACATACGCCAACAACGTAAAAATAGGCACAGCTAAAATAACGATCAAGGGTATCGGTAATTACACAGGTACTGTTACTAAAACCTTTAAAATAACAAAGCTTCCTAAGGTCAGCGGTGCAAAGCTCGGCGGCAGAGCGGCTGACGCGCTCCGCGTAAACTGGACAAGGAATGCCTCCGCTGACGGCTACATAGTCGAAATGTACAAAAACGGCAAATGGGTAAGAGCCGCCAAGATCACAAATAAGAATACAACCACTTTCAGAAAAGCAGGACTTAAGGCATCTACTGTCTATAAGTTCAGAGTAAGAGCGTACAAGATGATCGGCAGTGTTGCGGCTTACAGCGATTACACCGCAACCATTACGGCGAGAACAAACCCGTCTATAATGAAAGGCGTAAAAATCGGCGGTAAGGCTAAGGATGCTTTAAGAGTGAACTGGGCTAAGAACGCTTCCGCACAGGGCTATATCGTTGAGATGTACAAGGGCGGAAAGTGGGTGCGCGTTGCAAAGATAACAAACAACAACACTACTACATTCAGAAAAGCCGGACTTGCTAAGAATACAACGTACAAGTTCAGGGTTCGCGCTTATCATATGAGCGGTAAGACTGCGCTTTACGGTAATTACGGAAGTGTAAGCGGGAGGACGTTAGTCAGATAACGGAACTCGGAAAAAGTAAAATCCAATAGTTATGAACGGGCATCGGTGTGAAAATCGATGCCCGGTTTTTGTTTACCTGAGAATGCGGTGATTTTATATTTACATAACATAAATACCAAATAAATACTTGACAGCAATTAACAACAGTGTTATACTGAAATATAATCCGGGAACAAGCAAATGTATTCAATATTTATTAAACAGTGCGAGATACGCACAATGCATCAGATAACGTTTGTTAAAGCGTGGAGCGGCTTTGAGGAATATTACGCAAGTCATTCAAAAAAGCTATGCAAAAATAATAAGGCAAAAACGGCGAGGTTCGCAATGGCGTACAATGCCTGTTTATGTATGCGGATAATTCGGGAGGAAATAAAGTATGAAGCTTAAGAGAATAACTTCGGGAATTATGTCGGCGGTGATGGCTGTCACTGTTGTCGGGACACCTGTAGGTGATATGATCCCTGCCATAGGAGAAACGCTGAGTGCTGCGGCGGAATCGGCAGATATTAAGTCGAGCACTGTTAATGCGGCAGGATACAGCTATACGATAACTCCGCTTCTCGCTCCGTTCAATCAATATTTCTTTGTACAGACAGATAACCCCGATCCTCTTTCTTTCAGATTTACGGATAAATCGACTAAATATGATGAGGAAGAACAGAGTATCATAAAAGCGGTATGGGATACATGGGACGATGAGCCGACTATTTTTCAGGACATCAAATATCAGAACGCAAAAACAGGCAGAGTTGACGGCGGTTACATATTTTACGGTTATTATACCGACGGCGGAGAAGTAGTACTGCAAGTAGCAAACGATGACGGATACGATGTTACATGGGAAGATACCAATGTAAAATGCAAGCTCCCTGCATTAAAGGACAGCGTCGATTATCTTATTGATACATATGCGAAAAAATCCTCTTTCTTTGACAATATGGATGCGGTGGAGGATGGTTTTTCTTCGATATGCCTTTACAGCGGTTCCTATATCATTGGAGAATTGACGCGCGTTAAGGACTATTGGGGAATGTCAACATCACCGCACAAGGATCAGATTTTCTATCTTCAATCACCATACAGCCGTGAAGGAAGTAAACCGCTTTTTGCATCTGCAATATATCCTTATCGTTACGATTCTCTCGGCTTCCCGAGCGTCCTTTCAGTTGTCGCACGGCGGCTTGACACCGCTGCTGAGATTTCCTGGAATGCAGATAATCATTATCTTGTCGACGTTACATATAACGGTGAAACTTATTCTTACGGCGGTCAGGGAAACGGTGAAGGCAAGGGTCTAAGCGAGGATAAGATAAAGAAGTACTTTACATTTGGTAGCAATGGAACAGAAATAACTCTCAATGGCTCAAAGCAGCTTCTTGATGATTATGCCAAGACCGAAATGAAAGATGATATCCCGCGTTCCGATGCGCTCACATGGGAAAACATATGCGATACTGTCGGTGACGGCGCATGGGTGCGTCTGATAAAAATTGCAGGCATATTCGGTGCAACGGGTACGACATATACGTATCTGTATAAAAGCGGTGACGGTGACGAATTCTATACCGACAGTGCGGGTGATAACGGCTCTGAAATTTACTGGTTCGGCGACCTGGGATATGTATCCGACACATGGGTAGACGGAAGATACATAGATGACTGGGAATGCTATGTGCCCGGTGCAAAATATGAGGATCACAAATACAGTAATATCCTGCTGAAGAGATCCGTACCGCAGATAGAGTACGATGTTGATTATGAATATAATTGCGATAAAGAAGAATATGAATTAAAGTACACAATCAATTCCATACAGGAAAAGAAAAAGAATGTGTTATACTGGTATAACTCCGAAAATAAGCTCTGGACAGCTTCTTTTAGCGCATTTGACGAAGGCTGTGCGGATTATGATTTGATCAAACGTTTTGTCGATGATGGGCTTATTGACAAGAGCTATCTCAATGAGTGCCAGCTTACGGCGGACGATGTGGCAAAGCTCAAGGTTGACAGAAACACAAATAAAGTTCCGGACGATTACTATATTTATGACCGTACCACAAAGCCGGGAACAAGTCTGAAAAATCACACGCATAACTATGTTACCGAAAAAGTTGTAAAGCCTACATATACAGCGCAGGGTTACACATTGCATAAGTGTACGATTTGCGGAGCTGACAAGAAGGATAATTATACTGCAAAGCTCACGCTTGTAAAGGTCGGCGGCGCAAAGCTTACCGGCAGAGCGGCAGACGCGCTCCGCATCAACTGGACTAAGAACACTTCCGCTGACGGATATATAGTTGAAATGTATCAGGGTAATAAGTGGGTACGTGTCGGCAAAATAACAAATAATAGCACGACCACTTTCAGAAAAGCAGGACTTAGCGCTTCTACGGTTTATAAGTTCAGAGTAAAAGCGTACAAGATGAGCGGTAGTACAGCAGTTTACAGTGCTTACAGCAATGAGCTAGCGGCGAGAACAAATCCGTCTGTTATGACAGGTGCAAAGCTCGGTGGCAGAGCCGCAGACGCACTGCGCGTAAACTGGACTAAGAATGCTTCTGCTGATGGCTACATTGTTGAAATGTATCAGGGTAATAAGTGGGTACGCGTTGGTAAAATAACAAATAACAGCACCACAACGTTTAGAAAAGCGGGTCTTAAGGCTTCAAGCGTATACAAGTTCAGAGTAAGAGCCTATAAGATGAGCGGTAAGACTGCGCTTTATGGCAATTATAGCGCTACTGTTACTGCTAGAACAAACCCGTCTATAATGAAAGGCGTTAAGATCGGCGGAAAAGCTAAGGATGCACTGCGTGTAAACTGGACTAAAAACACTTCCGCACAAGGCTACATAGTAGAAATGTACAAGGGCGGAAAGTGGGTCAGAGTTGCGAAAATCACAAACAATAGCACGACTACATTCAGAAAGGCAGGACTTGCCAAGAACACTGCTTATAAGTTCAGGGTTCGCGCTTATCACATGAGCGGTAAGACTGCACTTTACGGTAATTACGGAAATGTAAGCGGAAAGACTGCGGCAAAGTAAAATCCCTGCAGAAACCGAAAAATAATGAACAACCGGAAATCGACCTTATAGTCGGTTTCCGGTTGTATTTTTATAATAGTATTACTGTCTGTCTATTCTCACATCATATTTTCTCATCCACCATTCGATTTGCAACAGATAAGCGAAAATCTGCGGTGAGGTCATCAGCTGACCGTACCAGTTACCCTTGAAAGAGGTCGGGTCATCGCACAGCTCAAGCAGCTTTTTACGGCTTACTATCTCGGTCAGACGACAGTCGTTTTTGCTTAAGATATCACGCATTCTGCGTACTACTTCGGCAAGGTAGGTGGGATTGTGGGTCTTGGGGTAAGGCGACTTTTTGCGCCATAGCACATCATCGGGCAGAATGCCTTTCATTGCACGGCGGACAACACCTTTTTCCCTGCCGCCAGCCGCCTTGATATCCCACGGAATATTGTAGGCGTAACGCGCTATGCGGTGGTCGCAGAACGGCACTCTGACTTCCAGTCCGTGAGCCATACTCATTCTGTCCTTGCGGTCAAGCAGGCACTGCATAAACCAGTGGAAATTCAGCATGAACATCTCGCGCATCCGTCTGTCCTTGCGGCTGTCAGTATCGAGATATTCTGTTTTACGGAGTGTTTCGTTACAGCAGGAGTTGACGTAATCGTTCGGGTCAATGTCACCGAGAATGCCGTCACAGAGCAGATCCGCGCGTGAGGAGGTCGAGCACGCCCACGGAAAACCGGGACGGCAGAGGATATCCTCGTTGTGATACCAGGGGTAGCCGGCGAAGATTTCATCGGCGCATTCACCACTTAATGCAACGGTAAAATTGTTCTTTATCGACTTGCAAAACAGGTACAGCGAGCTGTCAACATCTGCCATACCGGGCAGGTCGCGCGCATAGGTTGACAGCTCGAGCGCATCGGTAAGGGCGGGGGTATCTATCTCAATGTTTATGTGCTTAGAGCCGATGAATGCTGACATTTCGCGTATCCACGGCGCGTCCATATCGGGTTGAAAAGCACTGCTGTGAAAGTTCTTTGCGTTGTCCTTGTAATCGATCGAGAACGTGGTCAGTTGCCTGCCTTTGCTCTCAAATTCCTTGGCGGCGACTGCGCTGATTATGCTGCTGTCGAGCCCGCCGGAAAGCATCGTGCACAGCGGGACATCGCTCACGAGCTGGCGCTTGATGGCATCGGTAAGGAGGTAGGCAACGTGCTGTTCGGTTTCCTCCGGGCTTTCCTTATGGGGCAGGGCACGGAGCGTCCAGTAGCTCCGCTTTTTAAGTCCGCATCGGCAGTACATTGCGCATTCGGCGGGGCAGAGCTCCTTGATCCCTTTAAATATGCCGCTTCCCGGCTTTCTGGCAGGACCTAAGAGCATTATCTGCGCTATGCCGTCACGGTCGATCACCGGCTCTATCATAGGGTGGGCGAGGAGCGTTTTTATCTCGGACGCGAAGATCAGCCCGCCTGCGTATTCGTAGTAAAACAGCGGCTTCACGCCTATTCTGTCGCGGGCGAGGAAGAGCTGTTTTTCACGCTCCTGCCATATGGCGAAGGCATAAATGCCGTTGAGCTTGTCGAGGCAGGATTCACCCCAGGTGATGTAGGCGTTGAGCAGTACCTCGGTGTCGCTGGCGGTGGTGAACTCAACGCCCATGGATCCAAGCTCTGAGCGGAGTTCGGCGGTGTTGTACAGCTCGCCGTTGTAGACGATGGTGAAGCGGTCGCCGCCATATGGGCGGGACATAGGCTGTGAGCCGCCTGCGGGGTCTATTACGCTAAGGCGGCGGTGCGCGAGGGCGCAGTTGTCATCGGTGTAGAAGCCGCCGCTGTCAGGTCCTCTCGGGGTCATTGTCTGAGCCATTCTGCGCATTATTGCGGTGCTGTCGCAGAGCTTGCGGCAATCTATCCAACCTGCTATTCCACACATTAAAAATCACCTCATTATGTAGATTATGGTATATTATGGCTGATACAAAAGTAGTATATGCGATGAAAATAATTTCCGTGAATGGAAATAACAAGTGGTATAGAAATGGTACATTGGTGGTACAGATGGGGTGGAGGTAATGAATAATGAATAATGAATGATGAATAATGAATAATTGTGGTTGCGCTTTCAGCGCGGATTTGAATTTTGGGTGGTGCGGGGCGAGGGATAAAGCAAATTTGCAGTGATGTATTTTACGCAATAATAAATATATATAAAAATTCTCAAAATGAATTTAATTAAGTGATAGCTATTGATTTTGAAGTGCATTTTGAATTTGATTTCATATTTTTTTGTAAAATCGGTGCTGATTTTGCAAAAAAGGGTTGACAAATGAAGATATTGGTATATCATTAAATTATAACTGTGTTTACACAGGAAATGACAATATGAGAAATACGAGGAGAGCGTTATATGAAACAACAATTGTTCACAACGGGCGATGCTGTAAGTGCC